>Ga0335078_10000229_pt1 | contig 91296 bp, 62 predicted proteins | sample Lox_Sample_32_FD_206711 | JGI IMG/M metagenome (GOLD analysis project Ga0335078, IMG submission 206711) | Soil microbial communities from Loxahatchee National Wildlife Refuge, Florida, United States - Lox_Sample_3.2 | ecosystem: Environmental > Terrestrial > Soil > Wetlands | place: USA... | reverse complement strand
ACCAGGGGTGCACGGTGGTATCAGGGGTTCGGTTGCGATGTAGGTGCTGGACAAAATTCGCCCTGTGTTGAGGAAAAAGTAGCAGATTGCATGAGCGGCAAAGCGTGCGAGCCGTAAGAGGAATGGCAACTGGCGAAACATCCCCTTACACTCATTGACCCTGATTCTGTGTTGCAGCCCGCTAGCGTAGTTTGAGGCAACCCCCCGCGAGCCGGTTCGAATTGGACCGTAATGGACCGAACTTGGCGCTAACTGTAGGCAGGCAAAGAGGCAAATTTGGCGGACGCCGTCGTTCGCAACGATGAGGTCGTCGGTTCGAGCCCGACTAGCTCCACCAAATCTTTCAACCATTTGGGTGCGCTCGCAGGGTTTTTCAGCACGGTTTTGTACCAGCCTCAACCATGTACGGGCGCATTTATTGAGGCGTTCTTGCTTCAGCAGTAGCTAGAGACTTCAAGTCACTGACAATCCGCTTTACCGCAGTTTCCAGATCAGGACTAGTCTTCAATAGACCTTGCGTTACTGGCTCATAGAAGGCCCACAAGACAATGTGCGTCTTCGGATCGAGGATTCGCAGGCTGGCTACTCCGGCCGAGGTCGTCATCCTGGTTGGGAAAGGCACTCCTGAGAGTCCTATTTCCAGAACGAGATCCGCATCTGCGGGGCTGGAGACCAGTTCGTATCGATTGAGAGCCTGAATCTGCCGATAAAATTCGCCATAACAACGCTCCGGGCCTCCAGAGAAGTTCTTATTGGGATCGTTCGTACCGGCATTGGAGATAAACACCTTTTTCGCCATTGCAATCCCGGCAGGTATGGGGACGGCGTTTGGGCCTGGCCTACTCTGTTGAGCAACGATTACCTGAATCACGATCAAAGTAAACGACAGCAATGGAACCGTTCTTCGAATGCGCATCGCCTTCTCCTTTGATTCGGGAATGAGGATTCTGCCTCAGTAACAGGGTTTAACCGGGTTGGCGCTCGCAATTTTGGCTTTCAGGTGTAGTACTTGTCGGTGATGACGATCACAATTTTCGGAACGGACGTTTGTGTGTCTTGGTTCCATTCTCATTCGGTAGGCGGCACTGGACCGGTATGCGTGCACTTCCATCACATAGGCACAGCTCACACCGATCATCGCAAACTCGAACTTCTTTCCTCTCGTAATCCCTGTGCAGTTCAGACTTCGGAAATGGGCTGACTTGACTGAGATGTCGATGGCTACTGACCGGCGGATTGCGCGGCACCGGTAGTGGGAACGGTGATTGTCACCTGGTCGGGCTGCGTCCAGGCGGCCTTGCCGCTGGTCAGATCGATGCGGTTCATGGTCACTTTCAGCTCTTGATGGCCGACATCGACAAGCAGATAGTGGTAGTTCACTTCCTTGCTTTGAAAGGGATCGTCGGGCGCGCGCTCGATGGGATAAGCGTGAGCGCCACCTCCACCGCTGACGAAGTAGGTGACTCCGCCGTGCTCGTGGCGCTCATAGTTATGGACGTGGCCGGAGAAGACAACGATGCGGAAACGGGTGTGAGCCTGGCGTTCCTCCAGCATTTTAGCGAGTGCCTGCTCGCTTTTGCGCGCCGAATGGCCGCCCCCTAGCATTTTCATGTCGGAGGAACTGGTGTAGGGCGGATGGTGGTCCATCACGAAGAGGAAGTCGACGTCTGCGGGGACGTGATCGAGTTTGCCGGCCAGCCACTGGCCTTGGGGTCCGGTAACTTCGTCCAAAGAGCTGTCGAGTACAAGAAGGAGAGTATTGGCGGCACGCACTGAATAGAAACGGCTGTTTTTCAGATCAGGGAAGCGCTGAAAGTAGTTGCCGAGGGCGATCTTTTCGTCGCCGTGAAGATCGTGGTTGCCTAACGCTGGATAGACGGGAATTTTCTTTTCGCGCCAGATGCTGGTCTCACTGTCCCAGACCTTCCAGTCATTGGTGTCGTAGCCGTTGTAGACGATGTCGCCAGTGAAGCAGATAAACGACGGGTTGACCTCGGCGATGGCCTGCACGAGCGCGACGCGCACTGGAGGGTTGGCCGCCTCCGTGTCTTTAGGATCATGGAATCGCGTGTCTCCGTAGGCGACGAAGCGAAACGGGATCTTCACGTCGATCTGGAGATCAACGGACGGCGTTTGTGCGCTGGACTTCTTGGTGCAGCAAGTTAGCGCCAGTACCGCAGCTGCAGCGAGCGGGAGGGCCAGGGCTTGAGCGAGAAGTGAGCGGCGCGAACTCATGGGTGAAGTCCCCGTTTGCGGATCAAACCTCTATTTTCCCACGACCAGCACTTGGAACTGTCCATTTTCCCACTGGGAGTAATACGTTGAGAACTTCTTTGGGATGGTCCGCCTGGGTTGCATGCAAATCTTGCTCAAGTATTTATGAGGGGCTACTCGTATCGCAGCGCCACCATGGGATCAACTTTGGCCGCACGGCGCGCTGGAACGTAACTGGCCAGCAGCGCCACGGCAACGAGCACGACGGAAACCGAAAGAAACGTCGATGGATCAGAAGGGCTCACGCCGTACAGCAAGCCTGCGATGAGCTGCGTCAGCAGAAACGCTGCCACCAGGCCGGGGACCACGCCCATCGTCGCAAGCAGCAACCCGCTTCGCAGAATCATTGCGATGATCGTGCTAGGCTCCGCACCGAGTGCAAGACGAATGCCCATCTCGCGCGTTTGTTGCACCACCGTGTAGGAAATCACTCCGTAGATACCAATCGCCGTGAGGGTAAGCGCCAGAGCGCCGAATATGCCCAGCAGGACGCTTTCGAAGCGCGTGTCGGCAATGGACTCGCTTACATATTGGTCCAACGTCTTGACGTGCAAGAGCGGCAGGTCTTTGTCGATCGACTGCACCGTCTTCGTCAGCGGCAGCACCAAATCCTGAGGATCGCCCTGCGTGCGCACCATCACTGACATGGGCGCAAATGGCATTTGCGCGTAGGGCACGTAAGATTCAGCAATCGCGGCTGCACCCAAGCCTTCGGCCCTCACGTCGCCAACCACACCCACGACCGTTCGCATCGCCGCTTCTTTCTGGTCGCCGCTCGCGATATTCGGCCGGATGCGTTTGCCGACTGGATCCTCGCCCGAAAAAGCCTGCTTCGCCAATTTCGCGCTAATGACCACGACAGCAGGCGCGTCGAAAGCGCTGTCACGCGACTCGAATTCCCTGCCTCGCAACAACGGAATTCCCAGCGTATGGAAGTAGCCATCGTCGACAATGTGGAGCGTCGTGACGGAGCGCTCCGACTCTTTCACGGGCCGGTCTTCCACATCGAAACTGGTCTTCACGGCGTCGGCAGAAAGAGGCAGTGGAAACGCCGCGCTGGCTGACCGCACGCCGGGAAGGCTCCTGACTTGCGCCAGCAAGCTTTGATAGAACTGAACGCGTTGCTGATGTCCGTACCTGTCAGGCAGATCCAGTCCGAAACTGATGACATGATCTTTCACAAATCCGGGATCAACCCTTCCCAAGCCAAGCAGACTGTGCAGCATAAGGCCTGAACCCACCAGCAACACCACGGCGAGAGCCGTTTCGATCACAACGAATGTGTCACGCAGCCGCGCATGACCGCGCGATTCGGTTCCGCTGCGGCCGCCTTCATTGAGTGAGGAGGCCAATCCTGCCCGCGTGGCATGGAGCGCCGGGACCAATCCAAACAGAAGGCTGGTCACCACCGCGATTGCGGCGGTGAATGCCATCACCGGCAGGCTCAGGCCACTCTCGGAAATTCGAGGCAATTCTGCCGGAGCGAGGCGCGGCAGCAGTTTGAGCGCCCACACGGCAAATACCAGTCCCGCGCCTGCGCCCGTAAGCGCCAGCAATGAACTCTCTGCGAGCAACTGTCGCACGATGTCCCAGCGTGTTGCACCCAAGGCCACGCGCACGCTGATCTCTTTATGCCGCGCGGTTGCCCGTGCAAGCAGTAGATTCGACAGATTGGCGCACGCAATTAGAAGCACAAGCCCCACCGCTGCGAACAGCATGAAAAGCCCCGAACGCGCGTCGCCCACGATAGCGTCGATCTCGGGGACGATCGCGATCCCCTTCGGACGGTTCTCTGGATGGGCGCGATTGATCGCCGCTTGGATCGCGCCCATCTCCGTCTGTGCTTGCGCTGCCGTCACCTCGGGGTTGAGCCGCGCAATCACGTCGAGATAGGAGACGCCGCGCTGCGCCGTGATCGGCGGCATTCCGTTGCTGGACTCCGCGTCGAGCGCAATGGTCGTCCAGCATTCAATTCGATCGGTTTGTACCGGAAACTGAAATTCTGCCGGCATGACGCCAACGACGGTAAATTGTCGGCCGCTGAGCGTCACGCTTTGGCCGAGAATGTTCTGGTCCGACGAGAAACGCTCCTGCCACAAGCTGAAGCTCAAGATCACAGGCCGTCCGTTTGGGCTGGGCGCATCTTCGTCGGAAGTGAAATCCCTCCCCAGCGCAGGCGCGACTCCCAGGAGAGAAAACGTGTTGGCGGAAACGACCGCGCCGATGACGTGTGCAGGCTCAGATCTATCGGTAAGAGTGAAGTCGTCCGTGCGGTACGCCGAGAGCGCCTCAAATACGTGGTTGCGCGATTTCCAGTCGAGAAACGCCGGATAGGAAACACCGATGTCATCGCGGCGGCCGGGCTCGGTGGTCTTCACAACGACGAGGCGGCTGGCATTGTGAAACGGTAACGGTCGCAGCAAGACCGCATCAATCACGCTGAAAATGGCCGTGTTGGCCCCAATGCCCAGTGCGAGCGTTAGAACCGCTACGGTTGTAAACGCGGGAGCCTTGCGCAACTGACGCAGCGCGTAGCGAAGATCTTGAGCGAGTGCTTCCATCTCGAGTACGCCTCTCATTCCCGCCGGGCAATGCCACAGGGGATTGCCAAATACCAAGGCAGAACGATCACGGATTGGTTTCTTTACAGCAAGGCTTCTTCCAATCGAGTGCGAAACGTAACCTCTTGGTGGCAAAGGACAAGAGAGTACCGCCGTTGAGCCGTGGTGTTTGAGAGTGTTCGCCGGTAGGCCTTGGATGTCCGGAACCGAACAGACAACCACACGGTTCGCTGGGTTTATGAGACCGGTTCTAGTCGAGCGCTTTGTGGAAGCGAAGGATCGCGACTGCGAGCAGACCGGCACCGAACAGGCCCATGGCCAGCATTTGCGGCCATAGGATATCGAGGCCGACGCCTTTCAGATAGGTGCCGCGGAGCACGACGAGGAAATATCGCAGCGGGCTCAAATAGGTGAGGTATTGCAGCCACTGTGGCATGGTGGAGATGGGAAATCCAAAGCCGGAGAACGTAATGGCCGGCATGATGAAGAAGAATGCTGTGACCATCGCTTGTTGCTGTGTGGACGAGACAGTCGAGATCAGAAGGCCCACACCCAGCATGGATAGTAAGAAAAGAATCGCGCCGGCGAGGAGCACGAAGATGTTGCCGCGAAACGGGATCTGAAACCAGAAAGTGCCGGCGGTCGCGATGAGAGCGACGTCGAGCAATCCAATCAGAAAAAAGGGCAGTGTCTTTCCAAGGATGAACTCGGCGGGGCGGATCGGCGTGACCATGATCTGCTCGAGGGTGCCGATTTCTCGCTCGCGGACCACGGCAAATGCGGTCAGAGTGGTGACCAGCACCAGCGTCAGGCTGCCAATTACGCCGGGGACAAAGAACCAGCGGCTCCGCAATTCCTCGTTGTACCAGGGGCGTTGTTCGAGCCGGACCTCCGGAAGGAAGGATGCGAGCTGCGGCGCGGTTCGGCTGATGCGCTCTTGCTGATAATCGCGAGCGAAGTTTGCGGCAATCTGGTTGATATAGCCGAGGGCGATCAGCGCGGTATTGGAGTTGGTTCCATCGACGACAACCTGCACCGGGGCGGTTCGTCCCTTGCGAAGATTCTCGGCAAAGCCGGCGCGAATTTGTATGGCAACGGTTGCCTGGCCGCGGTCGATGAGGTCGGTAATCTGGCGCTGATCGGTCAGTTGACGCTGCACATCGAAGTAAGCAGTAGAGGAAAAACGCGAAATAAGGTCGCGGCTTTCCTGGCTGTGGTCGAAATCGAGGACGACGGTGGGAACGTGAAAGATCTCAAATGTGGCGGCGTAGCCGAAAACGAGCATCTGGATGATGGGTGGGCCGAACAGTACAAAGCGCGTGCGCTTGTCGCGGAATACCTGGATGAATTCCTTAATCAACATCTGTTTGAGGCGAGCAAACATTCGGGCTCCTAGACCAGCCTCTTGTGGAAGCTGTGCGTGGCGAGAAATGCGAGCAGGGCCGCGAAGACCGCCAGCGGGATGAGGTCAACGTACAGCAGTGACACGGGCGAGCCCTTGAGAAAAATCTTCTTGAGGACGGCGACGTAATAGCGTGCGGGAAGAATCCGCGTGATGTATTGCAGAGCGACGGGCATCTGCTCGATGGCGTAGAGAAACCCGGAGAGCAGAAAGGCGGGAAGAAAAGTGGTGAGCAGGGCGATCTGGCTGGCCGCGAGCTGGTTCTTCGCGATGACCGAGATGAAGAATCCGAGAGAAAGCACCACGATCATAAACATGGCGGAGCTCAACAGCAGGAGGCTGAATGATCCGCGGAAAGGAACGTGGAACCAGTAGAGGGCGATCAATGCGCATACGATGACGTCGAACATGCCGATGACGAAGTAGGGAAGCAGCTTGCCGAGCATGATTTCAAGCGGAGTGACGGGAGTGGAGACCAGTTGCTCCATGGTGCCGCGCTCCCATTCGCGGGCGATGGTGAGCGAAGTAAGAAACGCACCGATGACCGACATCACCAGTGCGAGGACGCCGGGAATGATGAAGGCACTGCTTTCGAGATCCTCGTTGAACCATGTCCGTCCTTCAACCGATACGGGCGCGGATTGAGCCGGAAGGACGCGGCGCTGCATCCAATCCACCTGCATTTCTGAAGAGTATTCTTGGACGACGGCTTGGCTATAGCTGATGAGCACGTTCGCCGTGTTGTCGTCGGTGGCATCGACCAGCGCCTGGATCGATACCGGTCGTCCATCCCGCAGGCGTTGGGAGAAATCCCAGGGAATGACCAGGCCCATCTTGGCGTGGCCATCGTCGATGGCACGCACCAGCGCTGGATAATTGTCGACGACTCGGACCAGATCGAAATATTGATTGGATTGAAAGTGCTTCAACAGATCCTGGCTTTGCTGGCTGCCGTCGCGATCGTAGACGTAGACCGGGAGATGCTTCAGATCGAGGCTGACACCGTAGCCGAAAAGAAGCACAAGGATCACCGGCATGATGATCACGATGACCAGGCTGCGGATATCGCGCAGAATCTGGGTTATCTCTTTGCGGGCAACGGCGGTGAGACGCCTGAGTTTCATGCATTCTCCCTGGCCGTGCGCTCGCTGGTGAGGGAAACGAAAACGTCCTCGAGGCTAGGGCGAATCTGTTCCATGCGAGTCAGCTGGATGCCTTTTGGTGCCAGGTATTGTTGAATGTCGCTTTTTGCCTGAGCGGCGTTCGCCACGACGAGATGGACCGCGTTGCCGAAGACGGCGGCATCCAGGATGCTGGGAGCGTGCTGCAGCGCTTCGACGGCGGCGCCGAGTGGCTCGCACTCGACCAGCAGCAACTCGCCTTTCATCGACGTCTGCTTGAGTTCGGAGGGCGTGCCGAGAGCGACCATCTTGCCGCGATAGATGAGCGCCAGGCGATTGCAATACTCTGCCTCCTCCATGTAATGCGTCGTCACGAATACGGTGACGCCGTCGTGCGCCATATGATGGATGAGGTCCCAGAACTGGCGGCGCGAAATCGGATCGACTCCGGACGTGGGCTCATCGAGAAAAATGATCGGCGGTTTGTGAAGCACCGCGCAGCCGAGGGCGAGCCGCTGTTTCCAGCCGCCGGGCAGAGTTCCGGTGATGAGATTTTCCTGGCCTTTGAGGTTGGCCATTTCGAGAGACCAATCGATGCGTTGCTGGAGATCGTTGGAAGGGACGCTGTAAAGGCCCGCGAACAGGCGCAGGTTTTCGATGACCTTGAGATCGTTGTACAGAGAGAATTTCTGCGACATGTAGCCGATATTCTGGCGGACGGATTCCGGCTGGCGGGCGACGTCGTAGCCCGCCACCATTGCTTTTCCGGAGGTGGGTGTGAGCAGGCCGCAGAGCATGCGGATGGTGGTGGATTTTCCGGCGCCGTTCGGTCCAAGAAATCCGAAAATCTCGCCCTTGCGAGTTTCAAGGCTGATGTGATCGACGGCGACGAAGCCTCCGAAACGCTTGACGAGATTTTCGATGACTACGGAGTGCTCGCCGTTCATTGTGTCTGGGCTCCGGTTTTGCTGGCAACGGCATCGACGAACAAGTCTTCGATCGTGGGCGTAACGTGATGAATGGCATCGAACGGAATGTGTGCCTGGCGGAGGGCTGCTTCAAACTCGGGAATGCGTCGAGCGGCATCGTCGACGACCAGATGCACGCCGTCGCCGGTGAGCACCATACTCGAGATGCCCCTGGCATGCTCAAGTTCGTCACGGAGGCGGCGCGCGTCCGCGGACCCGATGGACAGTACATCTTTGCCGAGCTTCGACTTCAGCGCTGGCGGAGTGTCGCAAAACAAAAGCCTGCCCTCGTGAAGAAGGGCGACCCGATGACATCGCTCGGCCTCGTCAAGGTAAGCGGTAGACGTGAGGATCGCGACACCTTCGGCGATCAGTTCATAAAGGATGCGCCAGAAGTCACGGCGAGAAACCGGGTCGACGCCGGTCGTCGGTTCATCGAGCAGAATCACTTTGGGGTGATGAATGAGCGCGCAGACCAAGGCCAGCTTTTGCTTCATGCCGCCTGACAGTTTGCCGGCGAGGCGAGCGCGGAATTCGGCCATGCTGGCAGCTTGCAACAGTTGAGTCGAACGCTGTTGACGTTCCGCCTTTTTCACTCCAAAGAGATCGGCATAAAAGCGAATGTTTTCGTCGACGGTGAGGTCTTCATACAGGCCGAAGCGCTGTGGCATGTAGCTGAGGTGATGCTTGGCACCTTCGGGGTCGTGAACAACGTCGAATCCGGCGACGCTGGCTGTGCCGGCGTCTGGAGGCATGACTCCAGCGAGCATGCGCAAGGTAGTAGTCTTTCCGGCACCGTCGGGGCCGACCAAGCCGAAGATCTCTCCGGCATGCACGTCGAACGAAAGGTGATCGACGGCCCGCAAGGTCGCAAAATTCTTGGTCAGGCCGTTCACCACGATCGCGGATTGCGGATTGGAGAGCAATCAGTTCTCCTTCGCCGTGACTGCGGGTCGAGACAGCTTTGAAGTCTGAGCCGCCGCGCGCGAGGAGCCGGGCGCTTTAGCAGCAAGATCGATCGTGGCGTCGGCAGGCATGCCAGGCTTAAGTTCGTGGTTGGGATTGTCAGCGTCAATCTTGATGCGGTAGACGAGCGTGACTCGCTCCTTGTAAGTCTCAACGCTCTTGGGGGTGAATTCTGCGGTAGAAGAAATGAACGAAATGTGGCCGTGATACTTCTTGCCAGGATAAGTATCGGTTGTGAGGGTCGCGTCCTGGCCCCAGCGAATCTTACCCAGGTCGGTCTCAGCGACATAGGCGCGCAGCCAGACGTGATCGAGGTCAGAGAGAGTCACAATGGGAGTACCCGGAGAGACTACTTCCCCGAGTTCGGCTTGGCGAACGCTGATTACCCCAGCATTGGGAGCGAGCAGCCGGGTGTAATCGAGATTGATGCGAGAAAGACCAAGACTCTGGCGCGCGGCGACAACGTTGGCCTGCGCGATGCGAATATCTTCCTTGCGGCTGCCTTCCTGAGTTTGATCGAAGCGCTGCTGCGCGGAGTCGCAGGTAGCCTGGGCACGCTTCAAGGCAGTGTCGGCGAGGTCGCGGTCCTGTGCGGAGATGGCGTCTCTCGAGTACAGACGATGGGCGCGCTCGTCGTCGATTTTCTTTTCCTGCAGGTCAGCCTGGGCGTCAACAACTGCGGCTCGCGCCACTTTGATTTCCTGTTCGCGGCTGCCGGCCAGGGTGAGGGCGAGGTTCGACTCGCGAACTTTCAGATTCGCGTTGTCGATGTCGACTCTTTGGCGATAGTCGGCGTCGTCGAGGTGCGCGAGCAAGGTGCCGGGCTCAACCCACTGTCCCTCTTCGATCGGCAGATCGACGACGCGGCCGGTGACCTTGAAGCTCACCAGACTTTCATGCGCCTCGATGTTGCCGGAAAGCACCAGTTTGTCGGAGGCCTGGGGCTTCGCGGTCCAGCGCGGGTAGAAGTAGGCGGCTGCGGCGATCAGGGCGGCTAGCGCGATCAGGAGCAGAAGACGTTTTTTCATGATTGTTGACCTCTCGGCCTGCGGCATTCGACGATTCGCCTAAAGTTAAGGATTACCCAGATACTGGCCCATATTTTTCTCGGTATTTCCGGCGGCACGGGCCAGGGAAAATTTTGCGTCGGCGTAGCTGGCGACGGCGAGGATGTAGTTTTCCTGGGCGCGGGCCAGTTCGTCCTGCGCGGTGACGACTTCGACGTTGTTGGTCACGCCAGACTGAAAGCGATCCTGGGTGAGTTCGAGCTCGCGCTGCGCGAGATCCTGGCCTTGCCGGGCCACGGTGACCTGGTCGGCAGCCGATTCGAGATTCAGCAGCGCCTCGCGGATTTCTTCTTCGATACCGCGCCGCAGATCGGCAATCTGATCGTCGACGCGCGCGACTCGACTGGCGAGTTCCTCCGATTCGCCTTTCCGATCGCGATCGAACACCGTGAAGTCGATTTCTCCCTGAATGAGTCCGATGCCTCGCACGTCGCCAATGCTGCGACCGAGTGCGCCGTAATTGCCGTTAATGTTGAGCTTGGGATAATAGCGGGCACGGTTCGCACGCTGCTGCTCGGTCAGGCTCTGGCGCTGGGTGGCAAGGGATAAATAGTCAGAGCGCGAGAGCAGGGCGGAAGCCAGCAGGGTGTCTGCCTGCGATTGGGAGATCGGTTGGAAGGCCAGTGTTTCAGCGAGTACCAGGGCAGTTCCAGGATTCAAGCCGATGTTGCGCGCCAAGGCGAGCAAGGCCTGCTTGTACTGGTTCTGATCGATCAGGAGCGCCTGGCGGTCATTGGCGAGCTGGACCTGGGCGCGCAGCACGTCCACGCCAGTGGCTGTACCGGCATCATGTTTGTCGTGCGCGAGTTTGTCGAGAGCTTCCGATGCCGTGACGCGGGACTGCGCAGCTTCGATGCGGGCCTGCGACGCCTGCCCGTTGAGATAAAGACCTGCGACCGAGCGGACGATGAGATCACGTGCGTCCTGATAATCGAGCTTTCCGGACTGAACCTGATCCTTGCTGGCTTTCCACGAACGATAGCTCTGCAGGTCAATCAAATTCTGTTCCGCATAGACGCGAAAGTCATAATTCGAAAACGGACCGATGACTTCAGGGACAGGCAGCCCGGGAATCGAGAGTCCGAATGCCCGCAGGTCGCGATTCTGGAAGTTGGCATATGCCTGAGTGCGCACCTGCGGCAGCAGCGCGGAGTAACTTCGGGTGGATGTGCCCTCGTATTCCTGCACGCGGGTTCCGGCAACCACAACGCTGAGATTAGCCTGCAGACCCTTGTCGATCGCCTCGTGCAGCGTCAGACGATAGGGCGGCTGAGTTTGCGCCGCGATTGGAATGCCGACGGTGAAGGCACCAAAGATTACTATTAACCCCGCGAAATAATGGCGTTGACGGTGCTTCATCGCGACTCCTCTGCAGGCTTCTGCCGGAGAGCGCGAGCGGCGATTCCTCGCCAGTCGTGTTGGAACGTCTGCTCCATTGCCGTCGTGATGCGAGGCTCACCGCGAAGCGACCAAAGGAGGATGGTGCCCAGCACGGACTGCTGCAGCAGGAGAGCCAATGCTTCGCTTTTGAGCCGTGGATCGATCTCGCCGGCTCGCTGTCCGATCTGCAGGATGCGGGCAAGAAGGCGACGGCCAGCGGTCATGTGTCCGTCGACGAGCAGACGTACCTGTTCGCTCGCAAGAAACGAGGAGATGATGGTTCGAGCTAAATCGGGGCTGCGACCTGGTTCCTCGGATAGACGCTGAAAGAGAGCCTGCAGGACGCGCTGGATTGGCTGCCGGCCGGATTCGGCCTGCACGAGGGCTTCGCGGACCTTGCCAAGCTGAATTTCCGCCATGACGCCGAGAACATGTTCCTTACTCCCGAAATAATTGAAGAATGTGCCTTTGCCCACGTCGGCCGCCTCGGTAATATCTTCCACCGTGACGTTGGAGAATCCGCGCTCGGCGAAGAGCTGGAGAGCGCATCGAAAGAGCCGCAAACGAGTTTCAGCAGCACGCCGCTCACGGCGTCCCATGCCTTGAAGATGCGGGAGATGGCCGTCGGCGGGAGAGATGGTGGTTCCGGGCTTGTTCATGAGGTGCTTCTCGTTTAATAAATGACCAATAGACAGTATTGACCAATAGTCATATATAGTCAAGGGCAATCCTTGGAAATAGACTTAGGGGGCATGGGCGGAATCGGCATCTAATTAGTTTGAGAGAGGTGGGACGATGAAGAATCTACTCTTGCTTGGCTTGCTGATCGGGAGCGTGAGTTTGTTTGCCCAGGCAGCCATTCCGTCGGGCACGATCCTGCCGGTTGAGCTGAACTCCTCCATCAGGTCGAATAAGGCGAAACCCGGCGATTCGGTGAGAGCCCGGGTCATGCAGGATGTGACTCTGGCGGGGGGTATGAAAATTCGTCGGGGCGCGAAGGTTGTCGGTCAAGTGATCGCAGCGCGAGGGGCAAGTCAGAGAAATCCAGCAGAGATCTCGCTGCGATTCGATACCGTGATCAATGGGAGCCAGCGGATTCCAGTCGTCACGAACCTGAGAGCGCTGGCGACGATGATGGACGTATCCGAAGCGCAGCTGCCGGAGAATGGACCGGATCGGGGAACCTCGGAATTCAGCTGGACCACGGATCAAATTGGAGGGGAAGTCGCCTATCACGGCGGCGTCGGGATCGTTCACGGTTCCGATGTGGTCGGCCAAGCCACACTGCACGGTGCGCTGGTCCGCGTTAGTGCGCAGCTCGGAACGAAGTGCCGCGGAGAGGTTGAGGGCAATGATCGGCTTCAGGCAACGTGGGTGTTTTCTTCGGACGCGTGCGGCCTCTACGATTTCCCCGAGGTAAGCCTCGCGCATTCGGGCCGGAGCGATCCGGCTGGCGTCATCACGCTCGTGTCGAACGGAGGCAACATAAACATTCGTGCGGGCAGCGGAATGCTGTTACGCGTGAACCGTGTGGCGCCGCAAGGCGCGAGATAGGCCAGATTGTATCGGGTTACGACATAGCCCGAGCATCGTGGAAACCGGCAACGTCATCTAATGCAGTAGAGCGCAGAAGAGGGACATGGGAAGGGCAGAAGGAGATGACGTATGCGGCTGCACTGGTTTGGAGCGTTTACCAGCTTCGTCCTGGCCGCGATTCTATCCGTGCCAGCGTGGGGAGCGGAAATCAGCGCCGGTTCAACGAGCGCACAGTCGGCGACACCGGGAACAATCAATTACGTTGAAGGGCAGGCTTCGATCGGGACCAAAGTTCTGAGCTCGAAGTCGGTCGGCTCGGCAGAGTTACAACCCGGACAATCACTGACGACGGAGAAGGGCAAGGCTGAGATTTTGCTGACGCCGGGAGTGTTTCTGCGGGTGGGCGACAACAGCTCTTTGCGGATGATTTCGCCGAGCCTGACGAACACGGCCGTCGAACTCGACCGGGGCCACGCCATGATTGAAGTGGCCGAGATTCATCCGGAAAATGATATTCGCGTGGCCGACAATGGCACGAGGACACAACTGCTGAAGACCGGGCTGTACGATTTCAATGAGAATCAGCAGGAGCTGCGCGTCTTTGACGGCAAGGCATCGGTGGACACCGGACGCGAGCACGTGAACGTGAAGGCCGGCCGCGAGGTCACGCTGGCCAGCAACGGCAAGTACAAGCCGGAGAAGTTCGATAAGAAAGAGTATGAACAAGGCGATTTATATCGCTGGAGCAGCTTGCGATCCAGCTATCTCGCGGAGGCGAACGTCGATGCGGCCGGTATCTATGCGGCGCAGGGGTGGGGCCCGTGGGGAATGGGATGGTGGGGCGCGGATTGGTATTGGGATCCGTGGTTTGACGCTTTCACATTCATTCCCGGTGACGGAATTTTCTTCAGCCCGTTCGGGTGGGGTTTCTACTCACCGTGGTGGGTGTATCGTGCGCCGTTCTTCGGGTACGGATACGGCAACGGGTACGGACACTACTACCACCACTTCACCACCAACGTTCGGAACTGGGGTCCCGGCGAACATTACGCAGCCGGCAACCACTACGCGCACGGCATTTATCGCGGACCGGGATCGAGCGGTGGGAACGGCTTCCATTCTGGAGCCAGACTGGGCGGGTTCGGAAGGATCGGAGGTGGCTTCCATGGCGGCGGAGGTTTTCATGGCGGAGGTGGCTTCCACGGCGGCGGGGGTGGGGGATTTCATGGCGGCGGAGGCGGGTTCCACGGGCGGTGACGGTTCATGAACGGGAACGTGAGCCAGGGTGCCTCCTGATCACGATGGAGAGATTCCGATGTTGGAGCCTCTCCATCGCCTCAGCCGTTTCAGGGTTGGAACACTCGTGTTTTGATCATTCGTGCTTCGGCATTTCGGGAGCATGCAGCGGAGCAATATTGCTTTCCGTGAGCGATTGGTCAAACGCGGGCAGGTCTTCTTTCAGTACTTTCTGATAGTCCGCATCGATTCCCGTCATTTGCGTTTCGTACGTTTTCAGCAAATCCATCTGAGTATCGGTGGGAGCGAAGTCGGCGCCTCCGGCAACGTCGCCGCCGCCGGTTCCGACTTCGGCATTGAGCCAAATCAGATTAAGGTACAGCCCGTAGGGTTCGACGAAATACTTGTCATCACTATTGAGCAGAGCCGAGGAAACCAGCTTGTGCTCGACGTTCTGCAGTTTCTTGTCGAGCTCTTCTGAGGTCTTCAGTAGTTCAGCCTTATGCTTCGCCTGAGGATCATCGGCTGACTGCGGAGCTGCGGCAGAGGGCTCGTCGTCTTCTTCGTCGTCCTGATCGAAGCGTTGTCTTTCCGCTTTTTTCTTCTTCGGAGGCCGGAGCATGGCTTCGATTACCTCCAGTTGCTTGCGGAGCCATTCAATCTGATTGACGGTGTCAGAGGCGTGGCTGATGCTGTCACGGATGCTGAGCAGAGTCTTGACGGAGAGATCGAGATCCGCCTCCGATCCGGGCGAACGAGGATCGCGCAGGATGGTCAGGGGTTGGGTAAAGGTTTGATCGTCGACTTTCAGACGAACCGAATATTTTCCGGGAGTAACGATGGGACCAGTTTCTGCCGGCCGTGATCCCCAATGAGTGATCGGCCGCGAATCGGAATCGCGGAAACGTGGTTCGTCCCAGATGTGAGGATTATCGGGGGCGACGGTGCGCAACTCAACCAAGCGCGGAGATTCGTAACGCAGATCCCACTTCACGCGATTGATGCCTACGCGGCCTTTTGCATCAAGCTTCCGGATTACTTTTCCCTGCGAATCGACAATGTCAACCTCAACCGGCTTCTTGGGGGCTGATTTGAGTGAAAAGTTGAGCATGGCCTGGCCGCCATGGGTGAAGCGGTACGTCTGGCGCGGCTCGAAGAGCGTCACGGCGGCGTCAGTGTGATTCTTGGCCATCTGCTCCAGCGGAGTGATGTCGTCGAGAATGTAGAGGCCACGTCCGTAAGTGGAAATGACAAGGTCGTGAAACTCCTTTTGAACCACGGCCCAACTCACCGTCGCATGAGGCAGACCGTTCTGGAGTTCGGTCCAGTGAGCGCCGTTATCGAGTGTGTAGAAAAGCGCGTTGCCAGTTCCCGCGAAAAGAAGCCCCTGGCAGTTGGGATCTTCGGCCACGATGCGAACGTAAGACAGGGCGTGCTTCGGCAGATTGCCAGTGATCGGCTTCCAAGTTGTTCCCAGGTCGGTGGTCTCGTAGATAAACGGGTCGCGATTATCCATGAGATGGAAGTCGACGCTGATATATGCAGTGGCGGCGTCGAAGCTGGAAGGGGCGATGCTGGTGATCGTGCCCCATGCGGGAAGACCGGAAATATTCCTGGTGACATTGATCCAGTGTCCCTCGTCATCGGTGTGCCACACCTGGCCGTCGTTGGTTCCAGCCCAGATGAGTCCCTTGCGAATCTTGGAGGGAGCAATCGCGAACACAACTTCTCCGTAGAACTGTCCGAGATTGTCTCCGACGATTCCGCCGGAGGGAACGATGCGCGAAGGATCTTGTGTCGAAAGGTCGGGGCTGATGACTGACCAACTTTGCCCCGCGTTTGTGGTTTTGAAGATGACCTGGCAGCCGTAGTAAACGGTGTTGTGATCGAAGGGATCGATGGCGAGAGGCGGCGTCCAATGGCAGCGGTATTTGATGTCATTTGGTGGAGAGTCGAGCGTATGCATCCAGGGGCTGACGGAGTGAGCGTGCTTGTAGCGGGCGTCCCAGCGAGTGACGGTATCGCCATAACAAGTCGCCCACACGACGTTTGGATCCGTAAGATCCGGTACGGTGAAGCCGGATTCGCAGCCACCCATTTCGTGATCCCAGCCGGTTTCGCGAAAATCGATGGGGACGCTGGGACCACGCATGTTTCCGTCATCTTGCATGTTGCTGTAGAAGTAATAAGGAATCTGATTATCGACGTCGACGTGGTACATCTGGCCAATCGGCAGAGTGACGCGATGGAAGCCGCGGCCGTGGACGGTTGTGATGTTCATGCCCCCGTCGTCAGTGACGACAAAGCGATCGGGATTGGTGGGATCGATCCAGATGTCGTGCGTGTCTCCACCCCAGGGGACTTCCTTAAAGTTCTCGCCGCCGTCGAGGGAATGATGGAAGGAACTGTTGGCGACGAGGACCTCGTTGCCATCGGTTGGCGAAACGGCGATGCGAATGTAGTAACCGGCGCGACCGATTAATGCTCGCTGGTAGTTCACCGCCTTCCAGCGTTCCCCGCCGTCATCCGACCTCCACACTGAACCCTGGTCTTTGGTTTGAATCAGTGCGTAGATGCGGTTGGAGTTGGTCGGAGCGACAGCGACATCAATTTTTCCTACGGGTGCATGAGGCAGACCATGCTCCTCAATCCGAGTCCACTTGGTGCCGCCATCGTGAGAGACATAGATGCCGCTGCCCGGTCCGCCACTGAATTCGCCGTAGGTGTGCATTTCGACCTGCCACATTCCGGCGAACAGGGTGTGAGGGTTGTGCGGGTCCAGCGAGAGGCCAGAACAGCCCACATTCTCTCCGGCGAAAAGGACGCGGTCCCAATGCTGGCCGCCGTCGGTCGTGCGATAGACGCCGCGATCCTGCTGAGGCCCGGTTCCGCGTCCTAAAACACAGGCGAAGACGATGTCAGCGTTGGAGGGGTGGACGATAATGCGGCCGATCCGGCCGCTTTCCGGCAGGCCCATGTTGGTCCAGGTCTTGCCGGCGTCGGTCGATTTGTAAATTCCATTCCCTGTCACATCGCTGTCGCGGATCATCCAGGCTTCGCCGGTTCCAGCCCAAACAGTGCTTGGATCGGAAGGCGCGATCGCGAGAGCTCCGATTGCGGCAGCCGGTTCCTTGTCGAAAATTGGCGCCCAGTGATTTCCGCCGTCGGTCGACTTCCAGACGCCTCCCGACGCCGCTCCTGCGTAGTAGGTGCTGGCATCTCCGGGGATGCCGGCGACTGCCGCGATGCGATTTCCAATTCTCGGACCGACGAAGCGGAATCGGAACTGGCCTTCCTCCTCCGAATCCGGTTGTTGTGCTGTTGCGATGAGAACGCTGCTCAAGACTGCCAGGCAGATAAAGGAAAGCTTCAGTTTTGTGGCGCTGATCTTTCTGGCGTTAATCAAGGATCGACCTCCCGCTGAATCGTGAATCTTACATGTCGGCGGGCTCAGAGGCCAAGTCGAGTAGGTAGGGAAGTTCATCATTTTGTTGGCCTTCCTCGTAATACAGCAGTTTCGATGTGGAACGTCTCCCCTTTTTCCACCTGTGACCGACATCACTTGGGCGCGTGTTTCCAGTTGCGGTGAGATTCGCCCACGTTCGATAAATTCAGGCGTAAGAGCCCTCAAAAGGATTGCGAATGTCAACGATTCTGCAAGCCTCCCTGCCCACCATAGAACAAACATTCCTCGATGAAGTGATCGCGCAACGGTCCGGGCGCCCCGGAGCTTTGCTCGGAGTTCTGCAGGCAGCGCAGGAAAGAAACCCCGAGAAATATCTGCCGCTGGAGACCCTGCGCTATATCGCGATCAAGACGAGGACGCCCCTTTCGCGCATTTACAGCGTCGCCACGTTCTACGCGCTCTTCAACTTGCAAGCTCAGGGGGAAAATACGATCTGCATCTGCCGCGGGACCGCGTGTCACACGCGTGGTTCGCGCAACCTGCTACAGGGAGTGAGGCTCGATCTGAGCCTGGGGCTGGAGGATGCGGACGGCGACGGAAATGAAGCGGATAAGTTGCTGCTCACGACCCCGGACCACAAGTTCACGGTGCGGACCGTGGCGTGTTTCGGACAGTGCGCGATGGCGCCAGTTGTCGAGGTGAATCATCGGATTTGCGGGCATGCGACCGAGCGCACCCTGCAGCGCGAGATCGAGACGATTCGAGCGGGAGAGTGAGAGATGCCTCGCATTCAGGACATTGGAGCTTTCAACAGCGTGCGGGAAGCGGGGTTGGCGAAGCTGGCGCCACCGGTGCCTCGGTTGACGGTCGGCATGGCGACATGCGGACGAGGCAACGGCGCCGAAGGGATCTACCACGCGTTCGCCGAGGCGATTGAGCGCAGTGGGGCCGACATCGTGCTGGCTCCGGTGGGCTGTTTTGGAGCGTGCTTCCAGGAGCCGCTGGTCAGCGTGCGCCTCCCCGGGAAACCGCTGGTGATCCTGCGCAAAGTGCAGGCTCATGACGCGAACCGAATTCTGGAAGACGTGGAGCAAGGGATTCTAAGCCCGGACCTCATCTATTGCAAGATCGAAGAGTGGGAGCACTTGACCGGGCACGTCCGTTATGGGGAAGGCTACCCCGAGGTGCCGTCGTGGGCCGAGGTTCCGTTTTTCAAGAACCAGAAGAAGATCGTGCTGCGGAATTGCGGGATCATCAATCCGGATGACATTGAAGAATACATCGCGATCGGCGGATATCAGGCGCTCTACAAGGTGCTGATTGAGGGCCGACCCGAGACTGTGATCGAGCAGATGAAAGCCGCCAAACTGCGCGGGCGGGGCGGAGCGGGTTATCTGACGGGAAACAAATGGGAGTTTCTCGCCAAGGCGAAGGCAGATTCAAAGTACATCATCTGCAATGCGGATGAAGGCGATCCCGGCGCTTACATGAATCGCAATGAGATTGAGAGCGATCCGCACTCGCTGCTGGAAGGAATGATCATCGGCGGTTACGCAATGGGCGCGAGTGAGGGAGTCATCTACGTAAGAGCGGAATATCCGCTGGCCGTGCACCGTCTGAACGTCGCGATCGAGCAGGCGCGAGAGTACGGCATGTTGGGGGAAAACATCCTCGGCCGAGGCTTCAAGTTTGACCTGGGGCTGGTCGAAGGCGCGGGAGCCTTTGTGTGCGGGGAGGAGACTGCGCTGATCGCTTCGCTCGAAGGACAGGCAGGGCGGCCGCGTCCGAGGCCGCCGTTTCCCGCGCAGAAGGGGCTGTGGGGCAAGCCAACCAATATCAACAATGTCGAAACCTGGTACAACGTCGCCCCGATCGTGATGCGAGGACCAGCGTGGTTCACCGAAACTGGCAGCCCAAAAAGTTCGGGCACCAAAGTCTTCTCGCTGGTAGGAAAGGTCAAGAATACAGGGCTGGTGGAGATGCCGCTCGGGACCACGCTGAAAACTTTTATTTACGACATCGGGGAAGGCGGGGCGGACGGACGGCAGGTGAAGGCGGTCCAAACGGGTGGTCCGTCCGGTGGCTGCATTCCGCATGAGATGTTCGAGACCCCAGTGGATTATGAGAGCCTGGCGCAGTTGGGATCGATCATGGGATCGGGCGGCATGGTGGTGATGGATGAAGATAACTGCATGGTCGATGTAGCTCGGTATTTCATCGAGTTCACCCATTCGGAGTCATGCGGGAAATGCATTCCGTGCCGTGTGGGTCTGAACAAATGTCTGCGCATCCTGAACCGCGTAACGGAAGGGGCGGGAACCGCGCATCATCTGGAGATGCTCGACGAGTTGAGCCGTTACATTCGCGACTGCTCGTTGTGCGGACTGGGGCAGACCGCGCCAAATCCGGTGCTGACCACGCTGCGGCACTTCCGCAGCGAGTTTGAGGATCACATTTTGCTCCGGCGTTGCACGGCGGGAGTGTGTGAAGAGCTGGCGCTGTCGCCGTGTGAGAACAGCTGCCCTTTGCACATGAACATCCCACGATTTCTAGAACTCTATAAGGAGGGACGGCTGGAACAGGCCTTCATGTCGGTCATTCTCGATAATCCTCTTCCGTCATCAACGGGAAGGGTATGCCAGCATCCCTGCGACAGCCGCTGTCGGCGGCAGACGATGGACCAGTCGGTCAACATGCGCGAGGTTCATCGCTTCATTGCCGATTCGATCTTTCAATCGGACAAATATGAGGCGATGGTCGAGGCGGTGCTGGCGCGCAAGCTGGAGCCGACCGGGCGCAAGATCGCGGTTGTGGGTGCGGGGCCGGCGGGACTGACAGCCGCATTCTACCTCGCGCTGTTCGGACACGGCGTCACAGTCTACGAGAGCAAACCCGAAGCCGGAGGAATGCTGCGGTTTGCGCTGCCGGAATACCGGCTGCCGAAAGGCATTCTGCGTCGCGAGATCGAACTGATCGAGCGGCTGGGAGTGAAGTTCGAGTTCAATACGCGCGTGGGAGTCGAGGTGCCGCTGAATGAACTCGATGACCGCTACGACAGCATCTTTCTTTCGATCGGAACGTGGAAAGAGTCTTGGGTCTACCAGCCGGGAACGGAGTTGAAAGGGGTGTATCCGGCATTGAATTTCCTGGAGGCAGTGGCGGCAGGGCAAGAGGTGCAGATTGGAAGGCGCGTGGCGGTGATTGGAGGAGGCAATGCTGCCATCGACTCAGCCCGCACGGCGCTGCGCAAGGGCTGTGAGGCCACGGTTTTCTATCGCCGGGAGCGAAAAGACATGCCGGCGATCAAAGAAGAAACCAATGCGGCGAAAGAAGAAGGCGCGAAGTTCGTCTTCCTGGCGGCGCCGCATCGAGTGATTGGGGATGTGAAGGGAAACGTAAAAGCGATCGAAATCGTTAAGACGAGACTCGGAGCCTACGACACTTCAGGCCGGCGAAAACCGATTTCGACCGACGAAATCCAGCGTTTCGATTGCGACTCCGTGATCTTTGCCGTTGGCGAAAGAGTCGATCTCGACTTCGCCAAAGCGTCCGGCCTGGCGATGAAAGAGAGCGGAACAATTGAGGTGAATCGCTTCACGCTGGAAACCAGCCGTCCGAAATTTTACGCCGGCGGCGACCTGGTTACGGGAGCCTCGAACGTCTCTGGAGCCATGGGATTTGGCAAGCAGGCTGCGCGCAATATTGACCGCCAGTTGATGGAAGCGGAGCGCTGGAACAGCTTATTTCCCGAGTTCGAGTACGAGCAGAGTCCTCCGGAGGAACCGAGCGCAAGTCGCCGGCACTCGGGGGACGAACTATCGGCGCCGGCGCGCGCACGCTCGCAAGACGAGGTAGTGACCGGCCTGACTCACGAAGATGCGCACGACGAAGCCTGCCGCTGTTTGCGGTGCGACGTCAAAGCCGCGAACGTGAGCTAGCCGAGGACCAAAAAGGAGCAAGTCTTGCCGCAGAAGAAACTCTCAATCCGCATCGATGGGCAACTGATCAGCGCAGAAGAAGGCCAGACAATTCTGCAGGCCGCCCGGGCCAATGGAAAGAACATTCCCACGCTTTGCGATCTGGACGGACTGACTCCGGTGGGAGCGTGCCGGATCTGCCTGGTGGAGGTATCCGGTGTTGACCGCCTGTTCCCAGCCTGCACGACTCCGATTCAAGACGGAATGTCGGTGACCACAAGTTCTCCGCGGCTGACGCGGTATCGAAGGATTTCGGTGGAATTGCTGCTCATCGAGAGGAATCATGTTTGCGCCGTGTGTGTCTCCAACGGGCACTGTGAGTTACAGGCGATCGCGTCGTCGTTGGGCATCCAGACAGTGGAGTTTGCCTACAACTACCCCAAGCTCAGTGTGGATATGTCTCACCCGCGATTCATTCTCGACCACAACCGCTGCATCCTGTGCACACGCTGCGTGCGAGTGTGTGCCGAATTGGAAGGAGCGCATGTGTGGGAAATGATCTCGCGCGGCATTCACGCGCGTATTGCGAGCGAGATGAATGACAATTGGGGACAAGCCACTACGTGCACGAACTGCGGCAAGTGCGTGCAGGCGTGCCCGACAGGGGCGCTGGCAGAGAAGGGCTGGGCGGTTGAGGAAATGGTGAAAAAGCTTGGCACCGTGACGTCGCTCGTGCACAGAAGAGGAGCGGAGGTATGAAGAAGGTGAAAGTGGCGACGGTGTGGCTGGATGGCTGCTCCGGGTGTCACATGTCGCTGCTCGATATGGATTCGGCGATCATTTCCCTGGGGAGAAAGATCGACATCGTGTACGGACCGTTGGTGGACGCACAGGAGTTTCCTGAGGAGGTAGACGTCACGCTGGTGGAAGGCGCGGTGAGTTCGCAGGACGATCTCAATAAGCTCCAGAAAATTCGGCAGCGAACTCAGCTGCTGATTTCCCTGGGAGACTGTGCCGTGACCGGGAACGTTCCCGCGATGAGAAACAGCATTCCCGTGAACCGGCTGCTGCAGCGCGTCTATGTAGATGGCTCCGACGAAAGGAAGCTGATTCCCACGGATCGAGTTCCCGCACTGCTGAAGCAGGCGCGGCCTCTGCGCGAGTTTGTGAAGGTCGATTTCTGCCTGCCCGGATGTCCGCCGCCGGCAAAGGCGATTCTCGGACTGATTACCGATTTGCTGGAAGGCCGGAGACCGGAAGCCAGTCAGGCGGCGAAGTTCGGATAAGGAGCGCGTGATGAAGCGCATTACGATCGAGCCGGTGAGCCGCATTGAGGGACATGGGAAGATCACCATTCAGCTGGACGACCAGGGACACGTCGCAGGGACAGAATTTCACGTTACCCAGATCCGGGGATTCGAGAAGTTTACTGAGGGCCGCCCATATTACGAGATGCCCGGGATCACGGCGCGAATTTGCGGGATCTGTCCCATCAGCCACTTGCTGGCATCTTCAAAGGCGTGCGACTCGATCATGGCGGTGCGGATTCCGCCCACGGCGAGAAAGCTTCGCGAGTTGATTCACTGCGCGCAGATTGTGCAGTCCCATGCGCTCAGTTTCTTTTATCTGTCCGCGCCCGATTTTCTGCTGGGGATGAACTCCGATTCGAGCAAGAGAAATATTCTGGGAGTGATCGCCGAGCATCCGGAATTGGCTCGTGACGGAATCGAATTGCGGAAATTCGGTCTCCAGGTGGTGGCGGGGCTGGCTCAGGAGCGAGTGCATCCGTCGTGGATCGTGCCCGGGGGCGTGGCCTCGCCGCTCGAGTTGCAGACGCGTGATCGAATCCTGTCGGAACTGCCGTCGGCCAGGAAAATTACGGAGCGAACTCTGCGCCTTTTCAAGAATTCGCTGGAAAATTACAAAGAGGAAATCGAGGTCTTTGGTTCCTTCCCCACAATGTACGCAGGAATGGTCGATGGAAAAGGAACTCTGCAACTCTACGACGGCAACCTGCGGTTTCGCGGTGCAGCAGGGGAAATCGTGGAAGATCAGGTCGCGGCCGAAGATTACAAGCAGTGGGTCGGCGAGGCGAGTCTGCGGGAGTCATATTTGAAGGCGCCGTATTTTAAGCCGAAGGGATTTCCCGACGGCGTGTACCGCGTAGGTCCCCTGGCGCGGCTGAATGCGGCCGACCGCTGCGCCACACCAACCGCGGAAGTGGAGTTTCGCCAGTTCCATGGACGATTCGGCATGGTTGCGCACAGCGCGTTCCTTTACCACTACGCACGGCTGATTGAAATTATCTACGCTCTGGAACGGATGGAGGTTTTGCTCAACGATCCTCAAATTGTCGACACGCACGTGCGTGCCATGGCTGGTGTGAACTCTCTGGAAGGAATCGGAATGATTGAAGCGCCGCGGGGGACGCTGATTCACCACTACAAGGTCAACGAGGAAGGTTCCATCACCTGGGCGAACCTGATCGTGGCGACGGGACATAATAATCTTGCGATCGGGCGAAGCGTGCAGCAGGTCGCCGAACATTACATTGACGGCTCGAAACTGACGGAAGGAATGCTGAACCGCGTTTCCGCCGTGGTCCGGGCGTACGACCCTTGCCTGAGTTGTTCCACCCACGCGGAGGGTTCGCTGGCGATGACGATTCAGTTGCTTGATGCAGAAGGGAACCTACTGGACGAAATCACTGATTGACGCATCCACCGGCCCGAGCGCCCGCAGCTTCAAACGGACATTTCTCTAGTCACTCCTTCCGCTTTTTCCATCCCTGTCGATGCGCCCCTTGATTTCCGCGATCATAGCCGGAATAGCGGCAATGACTGCCGGGGACATCGTGTTTCCCGCTTCGAACGAATCTCCGGCAATCGTGAGCAAGTAAGCCGGTGGGCAACAACCATAGAGTTCATTCGCCATCATAAGAATGAGTGCCGGAGAGAGATCGTGGGAGTGCCGGCTGGGAGATGCTGAGGGCAGCAGTTGCTCGCACTGCAAAGTTCCAGGTTCGCCGGTGTTGGCCGCATCAACGAAAAGCACTTGTTCAGCACGGCTGACCGCTTCTGAGATTTCGGGGGTCAACTGCTGCGTTGCGATGACCTCGACGTTGCTCGGGCTCAAATCGCGGGCGAGTTGCTGCGCAATATGCCATCCGAGTCCGTCATCGGACCGGAGCGGATTTCCAAAGCCGACGATCAGAGCACGAGCCATCCAAATCCCGATGATACGCTCCGGAACATTCCGTGCAGTGGAGTCCTCGACTGCGTGCGTGGCCTCGCCGCGGAGTGGCAAAGCTGGGTGAGTAAAGATTTGGTCAAGATCGACAAGCTCGAAAGAAAACGTGAGCTACTCTAGTCGCCCGATCCGCTGAGTTTCGCCGTCTGTGGGCTGGTGGCCGCGTTGTCGGTGAGGACTAGATTCGCGGTTCTGGTTCCAGTCGCTTGAGGAGTGAAGGTCACAGATAGCGTGCACGTCGTTCCTGAGGCGAGGCTGCTGCCGCAGGTATTGGTTTGCAGAGTGTAATCTGCACGATCCGTGCCGTTGATCTGGATGCTCGTGAAACTTACCGCCGACTTCTCATGATTGACGACGGTGATGGTCTTGACGGCGCTCGTGGTGCCGACGGTCTGTGAGCCGAAGCTGAGACCGCCTGGATTCAGGGCGACGGGTTGCAGACCCGTTCCTTTCAGGGCGATACTCTGCGGGCTATTGCCGGCGCTATCAACGATGTTGAGCGTTGCGGTCTGGGCTCCGCCCGCCGTAGGCGCAAACGTGACGGTGATGGGGCAGGTACTGTCCGCCGGAATGCTGCTCCCACAGGTGTTCACCTGACTGAATGATGCGGCCCCGCTGACTGAGATACTGATGCCGGTGAGAGCCACGCTTTGACTATTGCTTAGAGTCGCCTGCATCGAGCTTTTGGCATCGACGAGCACGTTGCCAAAGTTGAAGCTGGTGGGAGTGACGCTGGCAGGTACAAAGCCGGTCCCGGTCAGAGTGGCGGTTTGAGGGCTGTTGGAAGCGTCATCGTTCACATTCAAGGTCGCGCTGCGGGCGCCTGATGCGCCGGGGGTGAAGGTGACGCTGATGTTGCATGAACCGCCTGCGGCGACGCTCGATCCGCAATTATTGGTTTGCGAAAAGTCGCCAGGGTTCGAGCCTGTGAATGAAAAACTGCTGATATTGAGGGCGACGTCTTGACCGTTGGTGAGCGTAATAGCCTGGGGCGAACTGGCTACGTTCACCGCTTGTTGGCCGAAGTTGAAGGTGTTCGGGGAAAGCCCAGCGCTGCCGCAACCTGGAACCTGGAAGTTCGAAATCCGCGTTCCCCAGACAATTTCAGAGCCGGTCTGATTGGTCGGATAGTATTCGTTGGCGTACCAGAAGGTGCAACCATCCTCAGGATCGACGGTCATTCCGCTGTAGGAGCCCCAATGCCAGGTGTTCTCCTCGTCGGCCGTGCCGGCAAGGAGGCTGATTTCCGTGGGAGCGGTGGAATTTGTCAGGCTGAAATACGACGCGCTGATGCCGGGATGAGTCGACGAACTCGAGACGCTGTAGCCGACGGCCGCATTTCCATTTGCATCTTCCGCGATGCTCGGCAGGAAGCGAGAGAGAGACTGATCGGGACTGACATTGCCATCCTGATAGAGCGACGGTGTGCCGCTGCCGTTGGCGCGCAGTTCGTACCAACGAACGCCGGTTTGTCGCGTAGTGGCGACTTGTACGGTATGGCTGACCACGAACGATTCGTAAGAGCCAAAGTTCCGGTATGACATTCCGGGCATGAAACGATCGCCAACGGAGTCGATTTTGTTGCCCGTGCTTGCGCTGGAGGGTTCGGGGACGCACACGGTATTCGTAGGAACGTTCGCTTCGTAACAGCCGGGCTGATAGGGGGACTCGCTGATCGACGTCTGGGTGAGGGTCGAACTCGACGGAGTCGTCCAGTTGACGTGGAAATCCCAAAGATTGAATGTGCCCGAGGTTTTTGTGCTCCCGTCCAACACTGGATTCTCGATGCTCGTCAGAAACTCGTCGCGGCCGGTAGGCGGCGGTGTCGTACCCTCAATGTCGGCAGGGATCAGGCTGTGTCCTAGGTATGTGGTGGTCGTGACCGGGCCGGGTTGCTTGAAGCAGATCGGAGTGTGTGCGGTCCCGTTGACCAGCATGTTGGTGCGGTCGAAAGCGCACACCAATACTCCTACTTCGCGATATCCGAGATTGATGTCGTTCAGGTCGAAGCTGGCGTAATAGCCGTTCGACCAGGTTCCGATCTTTGGCCAATCCGGAAAGTACACGTTGCCCTCGGAGTTCGTCCCGAGCACAGAATTGAGCGGGAACGCGTAGGTATACCACGCGAGTGAAGACGAGGTGAGGTCGTCGGTGTTGGAGACCGCGATACAGTAGTAGTAGTTGTTCAGAGTGGAAGTGTGGGCGGCAAGGACCCAGCGTGAAGCGAGACGATCGAAGAGGACGATGCCGTCCAGTACAATCTGATTGCAGGTGGTAATACCGTTTTGCTTCCAGGGGGAAGAAGCGCCCTGAGGCGTGGACCAGACCGGAGCAAAAGTCACTTTGTCGTACGCCTGGAAATAGGCGTTGGTCCACTCCATGTATTGCTTGGTTCCAATCGCGCCGTTCGGGTCGACATCATATTGCGGGTTCGCAAGCTGCGAGGCATTGATTCCTTCGAAGCTGGTCACGGTTTGAGCGACCGAAGGCGCAGCCACAACTGCAACCAAGATAGAGAAGAGTGCGAGCAGCCTGGTGTTCATCATAGGAAACCGCAATAAGGCTCAATCAAAGAGAAAAAAGAGTCATTCGCCTAAGCCAAGAGAGGAGGGACAGAGCTTGGCCCGAGTGTACTCGTAAGCTTCCCACCCCATGGTTGCGGGTGTCAAGAAGACAGAAGTTGCAGTCGCACGGGAGAAAGTGCCCCCGGTCTTTAGTTCATGCGAACTAGAGTCAAAAGTTAGTGCCCGGATTGGCGTGTTCACCAGCCCGCGGTCGCACAGGTTCTAGTTGGCCATCTCCGTAAAGTTGATGCTCAAGCCGCCGCCCACAGCCTGAATCGTATAGGTCCCCTTAGATCCGGGAAGAGTATACGTGGTGCTGGCGCTGCCTTGTGCGTTCGTAGTTGCAGTGGTGGCAGTGAAGCTTCCGCCCGCACCGCCGTCGGAAAAAGTAATCGTGACATTCGGGACGCCGTTCCCATACTGATCCTTCACCGTGACGATCAGGGGTTTGGCCAACGGAGTTCCGGGGGCCCCTGTCTGCTTGTTGCCGCCGCCGGTGACCAGGCTGGCGGGAGCGCCCGCGGTCGCGATTTCATGATAGGTAGCGGGAGTTCCTGAGCCATAGGAAGCCGTGATCGGGAAGCCGTTCTTGGAAACTTTAGGAAGTGTGTATGACGTGCTGGCCTGGCCGTTACTGGCAGTGGTGGCAGGATTCGGCTGGAACACTCCGCCGAGACCTCCATCACTGAAGGTCACCGCGATGTTGGGGACCGCATTGCCATAGGCATCCTTAACCTTGCTCACAAGCGGAGCGGCCAATGTCGTGCCGACCGTTCCCGATTGGGAGGAACCCGAGATGACGCCGATTGAAGCTGGCGCGCCCGCGACCGCGGTTTCAGTAAGGCTGGTGCTCGCATAGCCAGTACTCGTGGCGGTGACGGTCAAAGTGCCCGGAGCTTTCGGCAACGTGAAAATTGTAGTGGCGTTGCCGGTGGAATCCGTGGTCGCGGTTGCAGGATTGAACGATCCACCATGGCCGGCGTCGGCGAAAGTCACTGGTACGCCGCCGATCCCTGCACCGGTGTACGAACTTGCCGCTTGGACGCTAATCGTGATCGGTGTGTTGACAAGTTGCGATTGGTTGTTACCGGAAGCAACTTTGAGCTGAGGAAGCAGGCCGTAGACCTTCAGTTGAGTCGTCGTACCGACGTACACCTTGCCGTTGGAGACGAGCGGAGTAGCGAAGTGCGGAACGGTTCCGAGTGAATCGCGCGAGCTGTTCTGAGAAGTGTTGTAGATCTCACCCAGATTTGTTTGCAATGTGCTGGCGTTGAAAGCTGCGAGCAGATTCGTGCCGCCGCTTCCGTTGACCACGAGCCACAAAACTCCGTTGGTGTTGCCGTTGGCCGAGAGGGAGGGAATTCCAGTCAACGTGTAAGCGAAATTGCTTTCGACGGGTGGGGTTGTCAGTTGTCCATTCAGCAACGGGAAGGCCTTCACATAATCGCTACGGCCGGCGAAGTAAACCGCATTATTCCAGTACACCGGAGCGCCCCAAATTCCACCGACCGCGCCCGGCAGCTCCTCAACAATGGCGTCCGCGCCGCCGGCACCGGTTTCGTAATGTCCCAGGTTATCGCGGTTCAGTAGATAGACCGTGCCCGTCTTTCCGGCGGCGACGGTCAGGTGGGGATAAGGACCGGGACTGGGATCGGGCAAAAGCACGGCTGCGCCCGAGCCGAGATCGAGATCGGAACCCGCCATCGTTCCCTGATTGAACGGGGTGAAATAGTCGGCGACATCAAAACTGGATCCATTGAACGTCAGCTTCAAAACGGTGTCGCCCCAATCGGCGCCACCCGTGTTGATGTCAAACGTTCCGTTGGCGGTGACGACATAAATATTTCCTGCAGAGTCAGCGGCCGGTCCTACGCCGCTCATCCAGAGAGACGATCCCCAGGGATCTGCCGGAGACGTGTTGAAAATGGCCTCTTGCTGCAAGGTGGTTGCGTTGTAGGCGAGCAACCATCCATGGGCCGCCCTGTCGCAGCCATTGGAGCCGAAGCCGACAATGATGGATCCATTTACCTCCAGCAATGCCGGCCGCTGCAGATCCGACAACGAGTTCAGGGTCACTTGATCCTGACCATTCATCACCGAAGCCGTGATGACGACGGGCGCCCCGAACTTTTCGGTACCGGTCGCGATATCGAGCGCGTGCAGGCGAAAAACATAATTGTAAGGAGCAGCCGTGCCTTCCTGAGTTTTCGCGACGACGTAAAGAGTATTGGTGGCGGGATCGATGACGGGCGTTCCAGTGACACCCACTTCTGAATAGCTGGTTACGACCTGGCAGCCCTGCGCCGAGATTGGAACACTGGTAACGCCACTACTCAAGAAACTCTTTTGCCAGAGAGGCGCACCGGGAACATCAGCATTAAAGGCATAGACGCTGTCGTGCGCTGTTGCCACATAAACGACATTGACGGTCCCGACACTGGGGATCAGCACATCAGGGACGTAGAGTGGTTGCGCGACGACATATCCATCCACGTTGTACGAGTAAAGATTACCGAAGGTGGCCACGTTGACGTTGGTCGGCGTGAGATAGGTCTCGTTGGAATATTGAGCCTGGCGTTCGGCGCTGCCGCGTTGCGTGTACTGAGCCTGCCCCGCGCAGAGCGGCGAAGCACAGGCAAGTAATATTACCGCTCCCGCAACCAAACGCGTGACGGCACCAACAGTAACGCGAACGAACGCGGAATCAAGTGTGGTTGGCCGAACTGCAGACCCGTGAGGCTCCCTCATTGATAGGGATGCGTAGGCCTTCAAACTCGTCAAAGCTACTCCTTCGGTGGGCCAAATTAGAAAAACTCGGGGGAGGGTGAATCGGTCAAAACACTGCAGATCCAGCCGACGAAGCGGTTTGCATGCACCGGCTAATCGAAAAATCCTAACACAGCATGATCTGTTCGCCTAGGCCGATATGTGCCATTTCTTTCATTCGAAAGGTTACAGATTTCTGCAACCTCGTCGAGAAAGGTTGGGGCGCGTTATGCCACTTCCGCTAGCCCGCCACGCGGGATGGGTCCGGCTGCCAGGGCTTTACGGCGTCTTTCGCTGCACTCGCTTCCGGGCTCCCCAACCGACTAGATTACTTGCTGAAAAGCATCGACTGTCATATCCCCAAGCAGTTTATGCCACGGGTGCTTTTCGTTTTTCTCCACCTCCGTCACCATTTCCCGCATCTTCTGCAGGACCGGTGGAGTCGCGTCGTCGTACACGTCGCCCTGAAGCAGCTTGAGTACATCGATGCGGTAGCGCGGGTCGCCGACGAAGTAGGTGAACAAAACATTCAACCGGTAATAGACGGTGATGAAGTCGTACCAATTCTTGGTGCCGAGGCGGATGGTGTTTTCAAAGTTGGAGAAAGCTTTGCGCGAATAGTCACCCTTTTCGAGCGAGGCCAGAATGTCGGTGTGCGCGAAGCGTGAGCTGTTCAGCGCGATGCTGACGCCAGTGGAGAAGATCGGATCGACGAATCGGCCGGCGTCGCCGACCATTACCCAGCGGTCGCCGCAAATCTGGCGCATCGCATAGCTATAGTCGCCTTCATCGCGGAAGGGATGAATCCGCCGCGCGTTTTGCAGAGCCTCGCGCAGCGCCGGACGCGTGTCGACGGAGCTCCAGAAGAAGTCTTCCCGCTCCTGCCTGGACTTCGCGAAATTCTTTTTCTGGGTGACCACGCCGATGCTGGTGACCGCATCCGAGATGGGGATTTGCCAGATCCAGGTATTCGAGATCGGGAGGAAGTGAATAAAAATGAAGTCCTTGTGCGCTTCACGCTTGGCGAAAATCTTGCGGTCGTAGCTGTCAAACCAGGTGTGGATCGCGTATTGGTCGAAGACCGGGTCTTTCACTTTGAGCTTGAGCTGGTTGCCCAGGAAGGTGTTTCGGCCACTGGCGTCGACCACAATGCGCGCCGTGACGCCCATCATCTTACTGTTCTTGCCCATCGTGAAATGGACTGTCGGATCTTCGGTACTGAAATCGACAGCGCTCACTTTCACGCCTTCATAGACGGCCGCGCCGAGCTTGTTGGCGTGCTGGAGCAGCATCAGATCAAACTTGCCGCGGTCAACGTGATATGTGTAGTCGCGGTCCACGCCGTCTTGCGCGCGCTCGCTGAACTGCACGTCGACGTGGGACTCCGGCCTGAGTTCGCCGCGTTCCTTAAGCCCCAGCCAGTCGTGATCGTAAACGCCTCGTTGGTCCTCTGCAGTCCAAGCCGCGCCGTACTTGTGAGGAAACTTCGCGGATTCCATCTGGTCGATGAGATCCAGATCGCGAAAGACTCGCATCGACGACGGCACAAGAGACTCACCCACATGGGGACGTGGAAACAGTTCGCGCTCGAATACCACGCAGTTCACACCTGCTTTGGCGAGATAAGCCCCCATGGAGGAACCCGCAGGTCCTCCTCCGATAATGGCAACGTCAAAATCCGGCTTCGTCAGAACCAAGCGAACTCCTCTCGTGTAACGGAATCAGTTTAATGAGTGCGACAAGGGAAACGGGTCTTTAAGGGGGGATAGAGCACTCAAACCCAAGCTTGTGAACACTATGCAATGCTCATTCGGCTCTGTCAAGAGACTTTCTGCTCCATTGCAAAACGTTGAAAAGAAGCCTGACTCGCCTCTGGTTACCAAGGTAAGTCTAACTTAAGGAATCTCTGCGAAGCCGCTCGGGGATCCAGGTTTCAGGTTCATTTGCGGGCGAAGCAAAGACCATGAGCATTTTTCACCAGAGCGAAAATGGTCTGGAGAGAATGAAAGCGGAACAGCCCTTCACTCTCTCATGCGACCGATCTGCTGACGTTCCCTGGCTAATCCCCCGTACCCGACAATTTCGGCATCTGTGGACTCAGGCCGTCACTGTCAGTGATCGTGAGATTTCCAGTCCGACTTCCGGTTGCCGTCGGCGCAAACGTAACGTTGATCTGGCATTTGGCTCCTGCGGCCAGGGTCGCCCCACAATTCGTCTTGGAAACCTTGAAGTCTCCACTTGGGGTGATCGTGCCGATCACGAGCGGGATGGTGCCGTCATTGATCAGCGACAGTGAGTGAGCGGGGCTCGTAGTGCCGACGGTTTGCGCCGGGAACGTGATTCCGTTGGGTGACACCGTCACCTGAGTCCCGGTACCCTTCAACCAGAACGTCTGCGGGCTGGAGGGATCACTGTCGGTCAAGATCAGATTTCCATACAGGAAACCAAAGCCGAGCGGCGAGAACGTTACGGTGATCGTGCAAGTCGCTCCAGCGGCCAACGATGTCCCGCAGGTATTGGTTTGAGAGTAGTTTCCCACGATAGCGATGTTGGAGAAACTCACCGGCGCCGTGCTGATGTTCTTCACGGTGATCGGTAACGACGCCGACTTCCCGATGGCAATGTTATTTAAGAAGGTCAGACTCGAAGAGGAAAAGCTGAGTGCCGAGCCTGTTCCCGTCAGAGTCACTTTTTGCGGACTGCCGCTGTAGTTATCCACGACCGAGAGGGTTGAGGTCTCCGGCCCGATGATCGAGGGTTTGAAGGCAACGTTGATCTGGCATTTGCCGGCAGGCGGAACGGATCCGCCGCAGTTGCTGCTGCTGACGATGAAGTCAGGATTGTCTGTGGTATGAGAACTCAACTTGACCGTAGTCGTGCCGAAATTGCTCAGATAGATGGCCTGAGTCGGACTCGTTGTGCTCTGAGTCTGGTGTCCAAAAGCCGCCGTGGTCTGGGAAACGAGCGGGCAGCTCCGTGGCGAAAGAATGAGCGGCGTGCGCGGCGCCTGGGTGAAGTCAAAACTGTCGGTTGTGTCGTTCGCATCCGCATCCCGCGTAGTCAGGGGTGGAATGCCAAAGTCTTCTTCGATGAATTTCAGGACCGACGAGAACTCGTATTGAGTATGAGAAATGTATCCGGAGCCGCCGGATCCGATTTTCGTGTACGGCGAAATGATCAACAAGGGTACACGGAGGCCGAGTCCGTATTCATCTACGGTCGGCGGGTTCACGTGATCATAGAAGCCCCCGAAATCATCCCAAGTGAGAAAAATCGCGGTGTTGTTCTGATAGGTCGGCGATTGCAGGATGGCGTTGATCTGTTGAACCGTCCAGTTCTCGCCGTCGCAAACGCTGTTTGGCGGATGCTCGCTCTGTACTCCTGATGCGATCAGCCAGCTGACGGCGGGCAGTGTTCCATTCGCTACGTCGGTAAGAAACTGTGAGGTGAGTACGTCGTTGGTGGTCCAGGTCGAGCTGTAGCGGATGTGGTGAATCGCGTCCAAGGTGTTGAAGTTGTATCCCAGCGTGTTTTGAACCGGCGCGTAATAGAGCCAGCTCACACCCGCGCTGGTGAGTTCATCGGCCAAGGTTGTGAAGTCGAAACAAGGGAATTGGTTCGTAATCACACCACGGCTATCCATAACCGGGACCGTTTCATTGGCGGGCGCGTCACATCCCCACGAGACCTGCCAGTTCTGGACATTCGGACCGCGCGTCGGAAGGTCGAACACGCCGCCGGACTGGGCAGCTACCGTGTAGAGGTGATTCGGAAGGCTGGGGCCGGCGAGCGAAGAGTACATGTTATCGGCAAGTACGTAATAGCCGGCATAGGCGAAATAGTTCGGAATCGTCGAGGCGTTCTGTTGCGTTTCGCCGAGATAATCTCCGTTCTCATTGGCTTCGGGAATCAAATCAAAATGATCCATCTTGCCGCCATCGACGCCGGTGAGCGAACTCCACCACAGGTGGTCGACGTCCCGGTTCATCGTGTCGGGGCTTACTGCGAGGGGAATGACCTGGCCGGTGGAGATCGTGGCCGTGCTGGCGCCATTCGCTCCTGGAAAAGCTCCGAAGTAGTGATCAAAACTGCGATTTTCCTTGACGATGAAAATCACGTGCTGGATCAGATTGATGTTCCCGTTGGGATTGCCCTTCGCCGGTGTGGACTTTGCATTCGCCGGCGCCTCCGCCGCAAAACCAGGCGCTACCGGGAGACATAAAAGTGCAAGCACTGAGACTAACGCTCTCGCAATTCGCAAATGCGCATTCGAGCATTTCACAGGCAACTCCTTGGCTTTTCTGAAACCCATCCAGAGGGACTCCGATAACTTGCTTGGCGCAACCGTTTGGGGAGGGAAGGGAATGCTAGGTTCAGTTCTCTTGACGAACTATAGAACCGAAAGGTAATCGACCCCCGGAACTGGAACAAGAGGCGGAAAGTATGGAGGCTTTCTTCTTAACGAAGAACAGGCGAAATTGAAAAGCTTCGCACCGCGAAGCTTCACGGATGAACTACTATGCTCGCTCGTACTATGCGACGTTAGAGGCTTGCCGCCTAGGGAATTAAGTCCACTTGTCAAGAGCAGCCGCCCCCGTCACAATCGCGGCATCGCCCAGGGGGAGGGCGAATTATGAGGAATTGTTTTATACGCTGCGCAAGTGTGCTCGGAATCGTCGTCAGCTTGAGCGCTTTGACCATCCCGGTTTTCGCTCAGGGCTTCGGCGGCGTGCTGACTTATCACAATGACATCGCCCGCACGGGCCAGAACCTCTACGAGACGATTCTCTCCCCCGAGAACGTCAATTCGAGCACCTTCGGTAGATTGTTTGCTTACCCCGTGGATGGTCCCATGTGGGCCGAGCCGCTCTATGTGCCGAACGTGAGTATTCCTGGACAAGGTTCGCACAACGTTGTTTACCTGGCGACGGAAAACGACGGAGTATATGCGTTCGATGCGGACGGAAAAAGCACCACACCGCTCTGGTATGTGAGCCTCATTAATCCGGCGGCCGGCATAACTGCCGTGCCGTGCCAGGTGATGGCGCAGACTTGCAATGTATATCCCGTCGATGGCATTACCGGTACGCCGGTAATCGATCCCTCGACTGACACGATCTACCTGGTCGCGCAGACGGTGGAGAACGGCGTTTACTACCAGCGGCTTCACGCGCTCGACATTACGACTGGTGCCGAAAAATTCGGCGGCCCGACAGTCATTCAGGGATCGGTGTCCAACAAGAAGGGTACTCTGATTTTTGACCCGCAGCACAACCTGCCGCGACCTGGATTGCTTTTGCTGAATGGCAAGGTGTACCTGGCGTGGGCCGGCGATACCCACGGATGGTTGGCTGCTTACGACGCGACCACCCTTCAGCAGACCGCCATGATCGCCTCCACCCCGAACGGGAATCTCGGCGGGCTCTGGGCGAGCGGCGGTGGCATCATGTCGGACGGCACGAACGTATATGTGGAAGCGGGTGACGGAACCTTTGATCTGAACAACGGCGGCCTGGATTTTGGCGACTCAATCGTCAAGCTGGACCCGAATACCTTGAAGGTGCTCGATTACTTCACTCCCGGAGACCAAAACTGCCGCCGGCTGAACGATATGGACTTGGGCTCTGGCGGACCGATGCTTCTACCCACTCAGCCAGGCACCTATCCGAATGAAATCCTGGTTTCCGGAAAAGGCGGCGATCCCTGCGACACGAACGCCGGAAACTACGAGTCGCCGGTATACCTGGTGGATCGCGACAACCTTGGCGGTTACGGCGGCACTAACATCGATCTGGATATCCAAACGATTTATGGCGCGCCCTACGGCTATCACAGCAGCCCAGCGTACTTTCAAGGGCCAAGTTCTTCCTATGTTTACCTTGCGGGCTTGACTTCCGAAGGTGGAACGGGCGACTACCTGAAACAGTTCTCACTGACCGATGGCCTGCTGTCAACCGTTCCCGCAGCGCAATCGGCAACCAACTTCGTGATCGGAGCTACGCCGTCAGTTTCTGCGAATGGTACTGCCAACGGAATTCTGTGGGCCCAGGAGCGGCGTGACATTCTGAGTTCGATCTCGAATATCAAGCCGTCAATTCTGTACGCCCTCGATGCGAACAACGTCGCGACTACCTACTACAGCAGCGACCAGGGCGGAGCCCGCGATCAAGCCGGCCCTGCGACGAAGTTCCAGGTGCCCACGATTGCCAATGGTAAGGTCTATCTGGCCACGCTGACCGAACTGGATGTCTACGGGCTTCTGTCTGGCCAGTCGGCGACGACGACCGCTCTCTCCACCAGTGCCAACCCCACTTTCGGGCAGCCCGTGACCTTAACGGCAAAGGTGACCGCGGCCAGCGGCACGCCAACGGGATCCGTCGATTTCTTCCTCAAGAACGGCTACAACCTCGTCGGCGTGGGCACAATCAGTGGCAATCAGGCCAGCGTTACTCTCACTGGCTTGGCGACTGGAGCGCATACTTATGACGCGACCTACAACGGTTCCGGTGCCTTTGGGGTGAGCTCCGGCGCGATTACGTTCGCGGTTGCCAAGGCTCCGACGACCACGACGATCAATTCGTCTTCGCAGAATCCTTCGAACTACGGTCAGTCTGTGACTTTCACGGCAACAGTAACCTCAAATGCAGGCGTGCCGACCGGGAGCGTGACCTTTAAGAGAGGCAATGGTGTTCTGGGAAGCGGAACTCTCTCGGGGACCGGCGTTGCGACCTACACCACGACCGCGACGCAGCTGGTTGGCGGCAAGGACCCCATCACCGCCAGCTACAGCCCCGATCAAAACCATGCCGCCAGCACCTCTGCTGTCTTGACCCAAAGCGTGCTTCCGATCGCAAGCAGCACGGCGTTTACCGCGTCTCCCAATCCGGCGAGCGTTGGGCAGACCGTGACGCTGACTGCGACCCTAACCTCAACGGTCGGCACACCCGGCGGCAATGTGATCTTCAAGAACGGAAATACAGCCCTGGGCACGGTAGCGCTGGTCAATGGCGTGGCTACGATGACCACCAGCTTTTCGAAGACCGGGAGTTACAGTCTAAAGGCAGCGTATCAGGGCAGCGCGAATTACGACCCGAGTTCACAAACGCTTACACAAAAAGTGCAGTAAGGGCATGCGGGTCAGGCTCGATACTACATCCTGACCCGCTTTCTTTTTCGCAGCGCTGGCTTCTGAAAGAGTTTTGCGACTGCCGACGTCCATGCGGCCGCTCCGGGCCGTCTACCTTGGACTCGTCTTCCCGCAGCATCCTCACTTCACATCCTCGCCTCACATACTCATCTCACGTCTGGGCTATCTTTTGTGTATGTACCTCCGATAGCAGATATAAGCATTCCCGGCGCAACTTCTTCGGAATATTGGGTTAATCTAGTAGGACTCGAACAAGAAGGCCGCGGATGCCGGAGGCTTCGTGACTCCCCTTCACCCAATGAAAGCGGTTGGATGGATTTGCCTGTTTCTAGGGTTAAGCTGTTTGTTGATGCTGTCTGGCTGCGCCGGCGTGTCGTCCAGTCATAGCGTGCCGCCGCCAGTTCTGACCGTTACGATCACCAGTTCACCTTCCGCCCTGGAAGTCGGTACGACCGGCCAACTCACGGCTCAAATCCAGAATGGTTCTGCGGGTGCGAGTGTCACGTGGGCTTGCACTCCAACCAACGCCTGCGGTTCGTTCAATCCAACCAGCACTGCCAGTGGCCAGGCGACGACCTACATGGCTCCTGCCAGCGTGCCTACAGGAGGCACGGTGACCGTGCAAGCCTCGGTCAGTGACACCTCGGCCACCGCAAACATCAACATCACCACTACGGCCACGGCAAACTTCTTCGTGGCCACCGATGGAAGTGACAGCAATCCGGGGACCCTCGCTCAGCCCTTCCTGACCATTGGCAAAGCACAAGCGGCGGTGCGTGCCCTCCCGAAGAGCGGTCAGTCGCAGGTGACGGTGATGATTCGCCAAGGAACGTACACGCTGAGTCAGCCACTCTCATTTACCAGCGCGGATTCCGGTAACAACGGTCTGGAGATTATCTGGGAAAACTATCCCGGGGAGGTTCCAGTCATCAGTGGCGGCCTGCAAGTAACCGGCTGGCAGTCCAGCGGCGGACAGTGGAAAGTGACGCTGCCTGCAGGGACGCAATATTTTGAGAACCTGTTTTACAACGGCCAGCGCCGCCTGCGCGCACAACTGGGAGCTTCGGGCAATCCACCCTTGGGAACGTACTACCGCGTGGGGGCTACGGTGTACCTCCCGTCTGCAACCACCAACTGTCCGGATCTGGTTCCGGGACTTGGTTACGAATGCTTCGACCGATTCCAGTACACGTCGGGTGATCCTATCAGCGCCAACTGGGCAAACTTGGATCCGCCCAGCGGCAATCCGTGTGGCGTGCCGGCAGGCACGAACGGCTATCCCGTGGGGGACATCGCCCTCTATAGCTTTGAGCAAATGGGAATGTCGAAGATGCTGATCAATTGCATCGATACGGCCAACCAAATGATCTACCTGACCGGCCCGATCCGCTTCGATACAGCAACCAGCGGCTTCGTCCCGGGACACCGCTATCTGATCGAAAACGCCAGAGATACGTTCAAGCAACCCGGACAATGGTTTCTGGACCGCCATGTCACGCCCTGGACTCTTACCTACATTCCGAACGCGGGAGAAAATCCGAATAGCGATACCGTGATCATTCCGCAGGCATCCCAAGTGCTGATCGCAACCGGCCTGCAGCATGTGACCTTTCAGGGGCTGACATTCGAGCACGACAACTTTACGGTGCCGAATGTTGGCTATCAGTACCAGCGGCTGGACCAGGATGTCACTAGCGCGGTGTCATGCCAGAATTGCCAGAACGTGACCTTTGACGGCGTCATCATCACACAAACCTCAGGAACCGGGATTGATTTCACAACCACCAATACCAACCAAACTACCGCCAACAATATCCTGGAGAACAGCGCGATCTACGACGTCGCCTCTCATGGTGTGCGCATCGGGCTGTTGGCGCAGAACTCGGATACGGGCGCCAATGTGCCTCAATTCACGACGGTTGAGAACACGTTGATTGAAGGATTCGGCCGTGTATTTGCGAAGGGTTTTGGAATCGCACAAGGGTGCAATCACGACAACGTTTACACGCACAACGAGATTTACGATGGCTACAGCGGAGGCATCAACATCGGAGCTTTGAATTGTCCGGTGGGCAACTCCACTCTGACCGGCAATAACGTCGCCTCGTTCAATCTGGTGCACAACCTCGGGCAGGGAGTGTCCAACGACTTCGGATGCGTCTATTTCAACACCACTCCCGAGACCGTGACGCCGCCTTCCGGTAACAGTGCGTTGAACAACGTGTGCCACGACGTGAGCGACGATTCGACCATCGACGCCGACGGTTACGGCGGGCAAGGCATTTATATCGACAATTACACGGGTCTCGTCGATGTGGAGAATAACCTCGTTTTCCGCGTCTCCGGATCGACGGTCGCGCAGACCTGCGGTCCGGAGCAAGTCACAACTCCAAGCGCCAACCTCATCAAGAACAATATTCTCGCCTTCAGCCGCGGATCGATCAAACAGCAGGGGTGCACGCCGTCGTCCTCGGCGGACAGCATGTTCGTGATGACAAATAATCTTGTGCTTTATGATCGCGGACATGTTCAGGGCGGATGCTACTCGTGCCTGGGAGGAACCTGTTCGACGGTTCTGCCTGCAACGGTGAATTTCGCGAGCAATATGTATTGCTACACACCGAACGGCAATAGCTGTACGCTTCCCACCAATCCGTTCGCATTTTTCAGCAGCAACGATCCCCCGAACCAATGGGGCGGGTGCGCCCAGTCGCCAACGTATTCTTCGCTGGCGGCGTGGCAAGCGCTCGGGGAAGACATCGGCAGCGAGCTCAAGAATCCGTTTTCGAGCGGCAATCCGACCAATGACGATTACTCGTTGTCCAGCTCTCCGGGAGTTGGATTTGTCGTTTTCGACCCACAGGAGGCGGGACGAACAAATCCTGTATTACAAGGGCCTGCGATCCAGCCAACTTTCCAGACCAATCCCTACACAGCCTCGCAGTTCTAGTTTTGTGCTACCGAAACTGTTCGCGATGAACGTGCCTGGCGTCGTTGTTATCGCTTCGCGCCTTGCACAGCGCATGCGCCGTTGAGGTCATTTGCAATTTGCTGGGCGCCATCGAAACTATCCGGAATCAGATGAGCCGCATCCGGCACCACAGTCACGTTCACGGGTGAGGTTACGGCCTGCAACCACTCCTGGCCTTGAGGAAGCGCGGCACCCTCGTCATTTTGCTCGCCATATACAACTCGCACCGCCGATGAATAATTGAGGAAAGGCGCATCGTCAGACATGATGCTGTCGTGCTGCAGTAAATCGGCGTTCGCCGTGTCATGGGTTTTGTGGGCCTCGGAACAGAGCGGAGCAGAGTAAGTATCGTCGATCAGGGAACCGATGGTGAGATAGCAATCGGATAACTGGCCTTGTCCGGTAATCGTCTGGAAGGGCGGCTGGTTGCAGATACAGCCGTGATCGATGCGGCCGAAAGTGGGGCCGCTGGTGACCTCGACCATATCGAAGATGCGCGTCGCGCCGGTGCCCAATCCAAAATGAGCGAGACCATAGACAACCGCGCTCGCGCCGCCGCTGATTCCAGTGGCGCACATTGCCGAACCACTCTGGTGAATGAGCGGCGATGTCCCGGAATAAACCCACTCCGCCAAGGCCGCGAAGCGGCAGGCAAGAGCCCGGGCGCCATCCGGTGCCGGACCAGTCAGCCAGCCATTGCTTTGACTGAATGAAGGCTGCACGGCGGTAAATCCGGACTGAACTACGGAATTTACAATCACATCTCCGTAGGCGAAACTTTGATCGTAATATCCGTTGCCCCCACCGGGCGAAATGAAAAGAATCGCCCCCTTACTGCTCCCGGGATTGGTAACTTTCAGAGAAAGTGCAAGAGGCCCAACCCCGGAGCCGTCGATTCCGGAACACTGCACGGTGAGGTTGTAACACGAGCTGTTTCCGACTCCGCCATTCGGGCACTTGGCGGTTCCCACGAGGGTGACGCCGCCATTGATCGGATCCGCAGTTTGCCCACGCGCCGCTGTGGTCGTTGCGACCAGTGCGCAGCCGATCGCCAGCCAGCAAAACATGGCCCGTCTTGCTCCGCTGACGCGAGACCCAGGCGCAGCGGTTCGCATCGTTCTGGTGATTCCGGGAAAGACCGCGCTGTCCATCGTTGTCACTATGCCACTCACCCCTTCCGCGCCGCTGGAACGGTGATTCCCTGGTTCCGAAGGGCGAACGTTGCTCGCTATTTTTGCGTCATGATCGTGACGTTGTTGCTGGACTGGCTCGCCGCCGCAATATCCAACAGGCCGTCATTGTTAAAGTCAGCCACAGCCAACGATGCGGGGGATTCTCCCGTTGCGTAAAGATTGGCTGACCCACCCTTGAACCCGCCGCTGTTGTTCAGTTGGTTGAGGAGGATGCTGAGAGTATCGTTCTCTGAGTTAGCCACAACCAAATCCTGCTGCGTATCGTTGCCTTGCAGCGGTGCCGCGACGATCGACAAAGGGTTTGCGCCCACCAAGTAAGTCCTGGCTGCGCCGAACAAACCATTGCCTTGTCCGAGTAGCACGCTGACGCTGGCGTCGTTGTAATTCGCCACAGCCAAATCGAGATGACTATTCCCGTTGAAATTTCCCACCGCAATCGCGACCGGAACACCGGCGCAAAGGGTTGAACCGACGCAATTCGTAGATTTCAGCGTGAAACTTCCCTTACCGTTCCCCAGCAGAACCGACACACTGCCACTGTCCTGATTGGTAACGGCAACATCCTGCTTGCCGTCGCCGTTGAAGTCACCAGCCGCGACAAAGCCGGGGTTTGATCCCGCATAGGAAATGATTGGTGCACCGAAAGTGCCGTTCTTGTTGTTCGGCAGGAGAATCAGGTTGCCATTACCCGGAGCGGTGCCAGCGTTGGCGATCACCAGCTCGGGATACCCATCATGGTTAAAATCGGCCGCTGCGAGCGAGACGGGATTTACTCCTGTTCCCAGAGCGTAATTGATGGGTGCATCGAAGCCGCTGCAACCGGAACTGCCAAGCAAGACCGTGACGTCACCGCTGGTGGAATTCACCACCGCGAGATCGGGAACGCCATCCTGATTAAAGTCTGCGGTCACGATCGCGACAGGATGAAGATCCGTCGACAGCAACGGTCCTGGAGTGAATGTGCCGTTGCCATTGCCCCACAACAATTGGACGTTGTTGCTGCCAGCATTCGCGACCGCGAGATCCGGCTTGCCATCGCAATTGAAGTCTGCCGTTACAATGCCCTGCGGATTCGATCCGACTGTGTAGTTAATTCCGGACTGAAAGGTGCCATCCCCGTTTCCATAGAGGATCGTCACTTGGCCCGGAACCAGGTCGGCATTCGCAACAACGATGTCGAATTTGTGATCGCCATTCATGTCTGCGGCAATTGCAGAGACAGTCTTGGCGCCGGAGGCATACTGCACACCTGGGAGGAATGAGCCGTTGCCGGTGCCTAACAAGACGGTGACGTTGTTGCCGGCGCCGTCGGCTACGAGCAGATCATTGTTTCCGTCTCCGTTGAAGTCCGCCACGGCGACTGTCTGTGGGCTGGCCCCGGCGTTCAGAGCTGTGGCCGGTTGGAAGGTCCCGTCCCCATTACCGAGCAGGATGTCGACGGTGTTTCCCACAGAATTGGCCACAGCCAGATCGGGAACCTTGTCTCCGTTGAAGTCGGCCACAGCCACAGAAACCGGGGTAGCGTCGGTCGCCGGCGATGACTTCAGGGTGAAACCTCCCGTCCCGTTGCCGAGCAGAACCGTAACCGTGTTGTTCCCGCCGTTGGTAACTACAATGTCGGGAAGGTTGTCACCGTTGACATCTGCGATTGCAACGGAAGTTGGATTCGTACCTACGTTATAAGTCTTCGGTGCGTTGAAGCTGGCGCCATTGCCAAGCATGACGCTGATGGTATTGGCTGCAGAATTCACCACCACAAGATCGACTTCCTTGGCTTTTCCGGTGAAGTTCCCGGTTGCGAGCGCAGTCGGCCCTAGTCCCGTAGTGCACAGGCCGCCGCTGACGGAGCATTTCGAGGTTGCGAAGGTGCCATCGCCTTTCCCGAGGAAAAGAGATACAGCATTTCCTCCGGCGCTGGCCACCAGGAGGTCCCAGATGCCGTCGCCGTTCACGTCAGCGACAGCAACTGCGATCGGCGTACCCACGGAATAATTCACTGCGGGCAGGAATCCATTCACGCAGTGTGCGGTTCCCGCGGTGCAGGAGAGCAGCACATTGAGCTGGTTGCTGCCCAGACCGGCGATTGCGACATCTTGCAGTCCGTCGCCATTGAAATCGGCCACAGCGATGTTCCGTGCGCGCTTGCCGACGACAAAACTCGGGCTTGACCAAAGACCAGGGAAAGTTCCGGCAGCGGCGTTGAGACACAGCCACAAGACGCAACCCAGCACCATGACGAAGGCATTCACCGGCCGCGCACGGCGTGCGCCGAGATTTGCAGGCGATTGATGAATGACGTTCTCCCCAGAAAGATGCGTGCCCGGCCGCAGTCCCTTCAGCCACCGCCAGGACGGGATTTTCGCTTTCATGCCAACCTCGAGAAGGAAAACCGCGGCTCAAGCGCCCATCGCCGGCGCGTGAACTTAGGGAAGTTTTGTCCGGGGGGAGAGATTTAGCAATCACACTCGCAAGAAGACGCCTCTGGCCTCGGCTTTAGCTCAGCATGAAACGGCTTTACTCAAGCCGTGCGATGCGGTTTGGCCATCAGTAAAGAGCGAATCCTGTTCGAGATTCTCCCTTGGTGGCGTGTGAGTGTCAATGGGAGAGGGAAAAACTTCAGACGCATGGCCAATTTGCTCCCTGCCACTAGAGAAAAAAGACTTCCGCGAAGCTCGAGTTGTGATTCATCCATCCCAGCCCCGAGACGAAGGACTCCATTGTCAATTCGGGTATTTGATAGTAAGTTGTGTTATCTCGCCAGCGAATCTGGCTGCTCCCCCGAGGAAATCAAACTTAGCAGTTCATCAGGTGCGGCGAATCATCCGCGCAAGTGGTGTCTTCCCGAAACAAACTGAGGGAGAGGATCTCGAGATGAAGATTGGCAGATGGCTAGCCTATTGTGCCTTGGGGTGCATTGCAGTCGTGGCGTTGTCGGGCTCGTTGCGAATCGCCGGGCAGAAAGATCAAAGTCGCGATTCGAACCAGCTAACGGCGAAACAGACGGTTCCCCAAAACACCGAGAGGCGATCCCAGGGTCTGCCAGACTCGGTCGACAAAGCGCGCCTGGTTGAAAACTTTGCCAAAGCGCCCATGAGCTTTGAGGAGAACCAGGGCCAGAGTGACGGGAGAGTGAAATTTCTGTCGCGCGGCTTGGGATACACATTGTTCCTGACCTCGAACGAGGCGATCCTCGCTTTGCAGAATCCCGCCAGCGGTGCGGTGACGCCGAAGCCAGAGGCCGAGCAGCGAACCGAAATGAGGGACCCGTTGGGTTTGGGAGTGCTGGATCGTCAACCAACAAGTTCATCGCGCAGAACGCCGGCAGCGCGGCATGAGGGAGTGCTCAGAATGCAGCTTGTCGGTGCGAATTCATCGCCGCGCATTTCGGGCCTGGAAGAAAGCGAAGCCAAGAGCAATTACTTTATTGGCAATGATCCCAAGAAATGGCATTCCAACGTTGCTAATTTCGCCAAGGTTCAATATGCAGCTGTCTATCCTGGCGTAGATATTGTCTTCTACGGTCAGCAGCGGGAATTGGAATATGACTTCGTGGTTGCGCCCGGCGCCGATCCGAGTGTAATCACACTGTCGTTTGCCGGTGATGGTAAGTCGAAGGATCCGTCGTTGACGATCACTATCAATGACAGCGGCGAACTCGTGGCGCATCTTCCTGACGGCGAAGTTCGCTTCCATAAGCCCATCGCATATCAGCGTGCCCGCACCGGACAGGAAAATCAGCCGGTCGATGGCCGGTATGTTCTAAGAGCCGATGGAAAGGTCGGGTTCGAGCTTGGTTCGTACGATCGTCGCAGGCAGCTGGTGATCGATCCAGTGATCTCCTTTTCATCGTATCTCGGAGGCAGTAACCAGGATCTGGCGGTTGGCGTCGCGGTCGATCGTTACGAAGACGTCGAGATTGTAGGAAACACTCGTTCGGCCGACTTCCCGCTCTTCGATCAGATCGAAACCTATCACGGTGGAACCTGTGGTGGGCTTCCGTGCCGCGACATTTTTGTGAGCAAGTTTTCACCGACCGGCTCGAAGCTGCAGTATTCAACCTATATCGGCGGCTCCAACGATGATGTCGCGAATGATGTTGTTCTCGACATGGCGGGCGATACCTTTGTCGTCGGCTCGACGCTCTCCACTGATTTCCCCATCACCCCTCACGCCTTCCAGAAGACTTTTGGTGGCGGCACGGTTACTGGCGACGCATTTGTTTTCGAACTGGCTTCAAAAGGCGGCTTCGAGTACTCCTCGTACCTGGGCGGTAGTGGCGACGATCAGGCGTATGGCATCACGGTCGACTACACTCCGACTGCCACTCCCAATGTCTACGTGGTCGGATCCACCACCTCGACAAACTTTCCGACCACGACGGGTGCATATCAACGGACCTGCGGAAAGACTCAACAGGGAACTTGCTCGAATGGTTTTGCTGCCAAAGTGAATCCCAAGGGCACAGCCCTGGTGTACTCATCGTATTTGGGTGGATCGAACGGCCTGGGCGATGCCGCGTACGGTGTCGCTGTCGATAGCAACAATGACGTATACATCGCCGGCATTACCGGTTCACCGAATTTTCCTACAACTTCCGGCGCTTATGACCGGACCTGCGGCTCCGACGGATTGTGTAACGGAACCTATGACGGTTTCGTCAGTGAGTTGAATGGCACGGCAACCGAGCTATTGTTTTCGACGTTCCTCGGCGGAAGCAGCTACGATTACGTGGGCGGAATTGCACTCGACAGTTCCGACGCAATCTACGTCTCTGGGAACACAACCTCTTCTGATTTTCCGACGACTTCCGGAGCTGGGCAAACCACGTTTGGCGGAATGTCCGCGGGCTGCTCGCCGACTTCGGGAGCGATTTGTGGAGACGCGACGGTAACGAAGTTTAGTCCCGGAGGCGCGACCCTGGCGTATTCGACCTATCTCGGAGGCAGTGGCGATGAATACCCGGGAATGTCGATGGCGCTGGACAGCGCCGGCAATGCTTACATCACGGGCCAAACATCGTCGTCTACCGATTTTCCCCTGGTGAATCCATTCCAGGCTACGTATGGCGGCGGATCGAGCGACGCCTTTGTGACCATGGTCAGTAGCACCGGAACATTCACGTATTCGACTTACTTGGGAGGAAACGGGCAGGACTTCGGCTATCGCACCGTGCTCGATCCCACCGGGAACCTTTACCTGGCGGGCGGAACGGTGTCGACGAATTTTCCCGTCAAGGCGGGAGAGTTCCAGACTGGCTGCGGCACCGACGGTACTTGCAATGGCGGTTTGATGGACGCATGGGTCGCCAAGGTCATTTCATCAGCCGACCTCGCTGTCAGCATGACCGTGCCGAGCACGGTCACGAGCGGATCGAATCTCACCTATACTCTCGGCGTACGAAATAACGGTCCCGACACCGCAGTGGCGATTACCGCGACAGACGCCGTTCCCACGGGTACCACGTTCTTCAGCGTCGCTACGAGCGCGGGAAGTTGCACGGCGCCGCCGAAGGGTAGCACTGGAACTGTGACGTGCACGGTGAGTTCGCTGCCCTCGAATGGCAGGTTCACGATTACGATGGTCGTGAATGTTAACGCGGCTTCAGGAAGTGTGATCAGCAATACGATCAGCGCTACATCCACCACGTTCGACTCGAAAAAAGGGAACAATTCTGGAACAAAGAAGACTACCGTGAACTGAGCACCGCGCGACCGGTGGATTCTAGTTTGGTTCGCCAAAGAAAAAAGAAAGCACTGCTTCGCCCGGCGCAATTGAGGGCGCGGCGGTCCTATTGAGCCTTCTCGGCGGCCGTGACCTTTTCCTCGCCGCTGTTCAACTGGCTCATCACTCCTCGGCGGCGGCGTTCGAGAATCAGATCCTTGATGCGGGATCGGTCTGACACCGGCCATAGGTCATCAATAGTCTGCCAGGCTTGAGTTTCCCGCCCGCTGTACAGGTAATCCAAAACCATCGTCAGCACACGGTGCACCGTCGGAATCTGGTCGGTGAACATCTTCTGGTGATAACTGGACTGACGGAACTTGTCTAAATCAGCCTGGGTGAGCTGACTGCGCGCCTCGGCGATCTGCTGATCGTACTGGTCCTGAAACTGAGACCCCGCATTCACCAGCCGGTCGCCTTCAACCCTGAGAAAGACCTGAGGGATCACGGCCGCGAAGTGCGGAATGATGAAATAGTCAAAACTGGTGTCAGCGCCATGGATGATTACGCTTCCATCGGATTGTTTGTTGAAGCTCAGCGGTGAACGACTCTGAATCTTGCGGAGCACTCGCGGAGGCTCGCTCAAGGCAACGATGGAATAGGTGAAACAACAGTGGTCGCCGCCCGAGTATCCGTCGATTACCAGATCCGCCTTGCCGTCGCCATTGACGTCGCTGCCCGAGATTTTGTCAACGTTCAGGGCCCAGTCCTCCGCCACAGTCGTATGGCTTTTCGAGGAGTTGAGGATCGCCCGGCAACGCGCGGCCGGCGTCCTCAGGTGAGCACTCATAGCGAGTGTAAAACCCGGTAACTTCTGCGGACGCTGATAAGTCTTGGAATAGGGGCAGGCAAAATCCGCATCGAGCGGTTTCTCGCCCGGTTTGAGGGCATGGGGACGCACAACCGGCCGGTCATCGTCATCGTCATCATCACGCTGCGCGTGAGCTAAACCGACAAAGACAGCGATTAGAACACTCAGAGTCACAAGAAGACGCTTGTTCATTCGGCTACTCGGCATGTTTGAAAATGAAGACTGTGGGGGATTTCTGTTAGAAACAGTATATCGGTTCGCAGCCCCCGTCGAAAATGCGGCTGGAGAAGTGGAAGTTACCTTGGTGCCAAAGATCTTGTGCCAAAGATCTGGCGGGCAGCGCCACATCCAGCTCACCCGCCGACCCTTAGATCAAACTTCAGCTGCCTGTCCCCGCTAGAGTGACGATTTGCGGACTGTTCCCATCACTATCCATCAACGTGAGGGTGCCGCTGACAGTACCCGTCGCCGGAGGCGTGAACGTTACGTGAATCTTACAAGTGCCGCCTGCCGGGATACTGGGCTGACAGGTATTCGTCTGGGCAAAGTTGGTGCTGGCGACGATGCCCGAGAAAGTCAAGGGGACGCTGCCCTTATTCGTGACGGTGATGGGGATGGGTTTGCTCGTTGTACCCGCCGTCTGCGAGCCAAAACTCACTTTTGTGGGTACACCCCCTACGGCGGTAGCGTTGCCCGAAAGCAAGACCGTCTGCGGACTGGTGGGGTCATCGTCGTTGATGATGAGATTGCCGAAGAAGGCTCTCCATGCGGGAGTGGAGGTTGCTGTTGTGGGAGAAAACGCCACCTGAAACGTACAGCTCGATCCTCCTGGAACACTCGAGCCACAATCGTTGGTTTGGACAAAGCCGCCGATGACCTGAACGCTGTTAATCGTAAGCGGCTGCGTTCCGGTGTTGGTGAAGGTGACATTCTGCGCCGGGGACGTCGTGCCAAAAGAACGCAACGGAAAGCTGAGCCCTGCCGGTGGTGCCTTGAGCCCCGCATAACCTCCCAGGCCGTTCAGCGTTATGACGCTGGGACTACTGGCATCGGTGTCGGTAATGGTCAGAGTGCCCGTCCTTGGACCAATTGCGGTGGGGCTGAATGTGATGTAGATGTAGCACAAATGCCCGGGCTCGAGAACGCGGTTGCCACACTGATTGGTGATGGCAAAATCGCCCGTGGCCTTTGCCGTCTTAATCGTCACATTTTGCGAGCGCCAGTTCGTCAGCGTGAGGGTGTACTGCGTGCTGGTCGTTCCGACGGCCTGGCCGCCGAACGGAACCATCGAATTGGACGGAATCGGGCAGTTGCGAGTTTGCAAGACGAGCGGAGCATTCGGCACTTGCTCGAAGTCAAAACTATCGGTCGTATCGTTCGCATTGGCGTCCCGTAAAGTCAATGCCGGAAGGCCAAAGAGTTCCTCAATAAACTTCAGCACCGAAGAAAATTCGTACTGGGTGTGCGAGATATATCCAGCCTTGGCATACGGAGAAATGATGATCAGAGGGACGCGCGGTCCCAAACCAAATTGATCCAGCGCGGGCGGAGGAACGTGGTCATAGAAGCCTCCGTAATCATCCCAGGTCAGGAAAATCGCCGTCGAGCTCCAAGAGGGGCTCTGCATAATGGCGTTGATCTGCTCGACCGACCAGTTTTCGCCGTCGCACAGACCGCCGCGATTCGGGTGATCCGTACTCGTGCCGGCGACCAGCCAGCTCACGGCTGGAAGATTGCCATTGGCGACGTCATCGACAAATTGCTCGTCGGGAACAACGTTGGTGTTCCATAGCGAGGTGTTGCGGATATGGTTGATTGCATCGAGAGTGGAGAAGTTGTAACCCACTTCTCCCTGGGCCGGGGCATAGAACTTCCAGGAGACGCCGGCGTTCTGCAAGCTGTCGGCGACCGTTTGAAAGTCCCAGCAGGGAAATTGTTCGCTTAAATTGCCTTCCGGGTCCAGGAGCAACGCGCTCGAGGTCGAGGCATCGTCGCAACCCCAACCGGGATTTCCGTGAGGCTTGACCGACGTCTTGTACAGAATTGCCCCCGCATCCTGGCTGGACACGGTGTAGAGATGATTGGTGAAGCTATCGGCCTTAATAGAAGAGAACATCCGGTCTGCGATGACGAAATTGGTCGCGTAAGAGAAGTAGTTGGGGATGTCGGCCTGCGTGGCTTGCGTGTAGGAGAGGAGATTACCGTTGACGTTGCTGTCCGTGAGCAGGTCAAAACGGTCCATGAGTCCGCCATCCATGGCCGCCTCGGCACCACCAAAATCGTGTTCGGGATCGAAGGGATAAGTCTCGTCTGGGGCGTGCCCCAGCGGAACTATCTGTCCGGTGGATAAAGGTCCGCTGGTTGCGCCGTCAACACCCGGAAAAGCTCCGAATAGCTGGTCAAAAGTCCGGTTTTCCTTAATCAGAAAAACAACATGCTGAATTGCGTTCATTCCCTGCGGCGATCGCGGCGTGCGGCTGGCGGCTGACTTCTCCGGCGCGGCCGGATGTGGGGTCGCACTCCCCTGAGCGGGGGTCTGGGCCAGGGTCAAAGTCGCCCACAGGATCAAACCGAACAGCATCATGGTCCTACGCAGTTTCATCATGTCAACAAAGCCTCCAGCAGAGCCTGAACCGATATCGGGATCGAACGGCAGCGCTGGGGTTCTGCTTGGGCACCATCCCATGCACAAATCAGAGTGACCCCGCTGCGAAGAACGTGATCCCCGGATTGCACTAGACCGCCGAAAACCGGCAACATAAACACAGGGGAAATTGAAGAGTGGGGGGAGCAAAACGAGGCAGCAATATGCCACAATCGAAAAGGCATGTCAACGGGCCATTTGGCTCTACCCGCTACCGATAAGCTGCTCCAGGCCAAGGATTTCGAAGGTTTCTCGCGGGCAGAATGCTGAACCTCTTGGCCTGCTACAATCGTTAGTTTGCCGCCTGCACAATTTCGCCGCTGATGACCTCAAGGAGGACTTCCTCATGTCTGTCATTCGCAGTTGCGCTGCCTTCGCCATCCTGTTCTGTGCCACGCTGGGTTTTAGCCAGGAATCCCAAGAGGGACGGTTAATGCGTTTCCCCGACATCCACGGGGACAAGATCGTGTTTGTCTATGGAGGTGATCTATGGCTTGCTTCTTCTAGTGGTGGCGTCGCGCACCGGATTACGACCCATCCTGGCCGGGAACTGTTCCCCAAGTTCTCGCCAGACGGTAAATGGATTGCCTTCACCGGTCAGTACGACGGCAATTTCAATGTTTACGTAATCCCATCCGAAGGCGGACAACCGCGCCAGCTCACGTTCTACCAAGGCAGCGCCGAACAGCTGAACGATCGCATGGGCATTCACGACGAAGTCGTGACCTGGACGCCCGACAGCAAGCGCATTCTTTTTCTCACGCGTCGGGACGCCTCCAACGGCTGGACCAAGCGGCAGTTCACGGTCTCCATTGACGGAGGTCTACCGGAACCGCTGCCCATGGATCAGGGCGGCCTGACGTCGTACAACGCGGACGGCACGAAGGTTGCCTATAACCGAATCTTCCGCAACTTCCGGACCTGGAAGCGCTATACGGGCGGCCTCGCGCAAGATATTTATATCTACGACATCAAGAACAACGTCTTCGAACAGCAGATTCCGCATACGGAATACACCGACACATTCCCCATGTGGCACGGCAACACCGTTTACTTCTCGTCCGATCGTGGAGCGGAGCATCGCTTCAATCTGTACAGCTACGACTTGGGCAGCAAACAGGTCGAACAGATTACTCATTTCACAGACTTCGACGTCATGTGGCCCAGCCTGGGTGATTCGGCCATCATTTTTGAAAACGGCGGCTATTTGCACGTCCTCGACCTGAACACTCGTCAATCGACCAAGCTGACCATCACGCTTCCCGGCGAGCGGGATTTAACGATGAAGCACTGGGCCAGCGTGAGCAAACAGATTACGGAGATGGATATCGCTCCGGATGGAAAACGGGCGGTCTTTGCGGCTCGCGGCGACGTCTTCACCGTGCCCGCCAAGGATGGACCAACCCGCAATCTCACCCGCACTCCCGGCATCCGCGAAAAAGAAGTTGCATGGTCTCCCGATGGCCGCTGGATCGCCTTCGTATCGGACCGCACCGGCGAAGACGAGATCTACATCACTCCGCAAGACGGCATGGGCAACGTTGATCTGGGCAAGAATGAGGGCAAAGTCAACGATAAAGACAAGGAAAAAGATAAAGAGGCCGCTGCCAGGGAAGCGGCGGAAGAAAAAGCACGCGGCAAAGACAAGGAACAGCAGATTACCAGCGGCTACAAGGGATTCAAGTACCAGCCAGTCTGGTCTCCGGACAGCAAGAGGATTGCCTGGTCCGATAAGGATCTTCGTCTGTGGTACGTCGATATCAACGACAAGAAGCCGGTGGAAGTGGATCGCGGCAAGTACGCTGAGATCCTGAATTACTCTTGGTCGCCCGACAGCAAGTGGCTGGCCTATGACAAACAGCTGCAAAGTGGCGTGAGCGTCGTCTATCTTTATTCGACCGCCGACAAGAAGATCACAGCACTTACCAGTGAACTCGCCAATAGCATCGGACCCGTTTTCGATCCTGACGGAAACTATCTCTATTTCGGTTCCGACCGCGACTTCAACGAAGTTCTGGGGAACATCGATTTCGAATTCGCCAATCCTAAGACCATGCGGGTTTATTTGCTGACTCTTCACGCCGATGCGCCGTCGCCATTCCCGGCGCTCAGCGACGAAACCGCTGTAAAGCGCGAAGAGCCTGAGCCGGTTGCGTCCGACGAGACCAAGCAAAAGAGCAAAGATGACGAGAAGAACAAGTCCAACGAGAAAGAGAAAAAAGGCGCCGAGAAATCGGCGGCGGATCAAGAATCCAAGGACGTAATTAAGAATTTCCACATTGATCTCGACGGAATTCAAAGCCGCATCGTGGTGTTGCCGATTCAGCCGGCAATCATCAGCGGAGTCGGCGCCGCGAAGGGATTTCTCTACTATTCGACGCAGCCAATCCAAGGTCTTTCCGGCCCGCTCCCGGGCGAAGAGCCAGCCATTCACGCTTTTGATCTGAAAGAGCGAAAAGAGAAAACCCTCATCGAAGGCATCCAGCGCTGGGCGCTCTCATTCGATGGCACCAAGATTCTCTACGAGGCGCACGGCGCCTACGGCATTATTGACGCCAAGCCTGACGGTCCGAAGAAGGTCGGCGACGGCGCTCTCAATCTCGACGGCATGCGGGCGGAAATCGACCCTCCGGCCGAGTGGAAACAGATCTTCAACGAAGTCTGGCGGCAGGAGCGAGACTTCTTCTTCGAAGCCAGCATGAACGGCGTGAATTGGCAGGCGATTCGCGATAAGTATGCACCACTGGTTCCTTACGCCGCGAACCGCTATGACCTCACCTACATCCTTGGCGAAGTGATCGGCGAGCTCTCGAACTCGCACACGTATGTGGGCGGCGGGGATCAACCCGATCTTCATCCGGTGAACGTCGGTCTGCTGGGAGTCGACTTTGAGCTCGACGCACCCAGCGGCCTCTACCGGTTCAAGAAGATTTATCCGGGCGAGAACTGGAATCCTCAGACTCGCTCGCCGCTCACCGAGCCGGGCGTGAATGTGAGGGAGGGCGATTATTTGCTGGCGGTCAACGGCCGCCCGCTGCGCGCACCTCAAAACCCCTACGAACTCTTCATGAATACGGCGAATGCGACAACGGCAATCACCGTGAATTCCAAGCCGACCATGGACGACGCGCGAACCATCCCGGTCAAGCCGATTGCCGATGAGTATCCGCTGCGCGAGTTCAACATGGTGGAAAGCAATCGCAAGAAGGTGGATGCCGCGACCCACGGCCTTGTCGGCTACATCTATATTCCGGACATGGGCGAGGCCGGACTGAACGCGTTCGTCAAACAATTCTTCCCACAGATTCGAAAAGAAGGAATGATCATTGACGTTCGCTACAACGGCGGTGGTTTCGTCGATCAGCTGATCTTCGAGCGTCTGCGTCGCATTCTTGTGGGAATGAGTTCGGCTCGCAACTGGGAGAGCGGGACCACGCCTCCCATCGTTTTTCACGGTTACATGGCCGCGATCACTAATCAGTATGCCGCGTCCGATGGAGATATATTCAGCGAGTTCTTTAAGGTCTACAAGCTCGGTCCCCTCATCGGCGAACGAACCTGGGGCGGCGTGCGCGGCATTCGCGGCGAGTTCCCGCTGATCGATGGTGGTTACATTACGCGTCCCGAATTCGCCGACTACGACCTGAACAGCAAGTGGGTTGTTGAGAATCACGGCGTCGCGCCCGACATCGAAGTCGATGATCGCCCCGACGATGTGGTGCGAGGCAAGGACGCGCAGCTCGATCGCGCCATTCAGGAAATCATGAAGCAGATCGAGGCCAATCCCAAGAAGCTGCCGCCGCGGCCTCCGGATTTGCCGGCGTACCCGGATGGACCGGCGATGTAGGTAAGAGCTAGAGACAGGCTAGACCGGTGCAAGTCCGGTTCCAGTCTCGTGCAAGTAATGATGGGCAACCTTCACGGGAAGGTTGCCCACGTCTTTCCGCCTACCTCAATCGTCAGATGCAACGAAGGGCCTGGCTAGAACGGAATGTCATCATCCGTGATCGGCCCGGCTCCGGCCGGCTCCGGCTCGGGAGTGCGCTGGTCGAAATTATTGCCGCCGCCTGAGGATGCCGCACGCGAGCCTCCGGCGGAGTCGCCACCGCCGCTCCCCTCACCCCGTCCGCCGAGCAGTACGAGATCATTCGCCACGACTTCGGTCATGTATTTTTTCTGGCCGCTCTGTTTGTCGTCCCACGAACGGGTCTGCAAGCGTCCTTCAATGTAGACCTTGCCACCCTTCTTCAGATATTCGCCGGCAATCTCCGCCAGACGCTGCCACAAAACGACATTGTGCCACTCGGTGCGGTCCTGCCAGTTGCCATCTTTATCTTTGTAGCGCTCGTTGGTGGCCAGCGTGAGTTTCGCCACTGGCGTGCCCTGCGGCGTGTACTTCACTTCCGGATCCTTGCCCAGATTTCCGATCAGGATGACTTTATTGACGCTCTTTCCTGCCATGTCGCTGCTCCTTGTGTGCGGTTCACTATAGCAGAACGGGGGCGGTGGAGATCGTGGCGACTGTCACAGAGCCGGGTGGGGAGTATCATTTCGGGCGAAGTTCAGGCATCTCCCGGCTCGTCCGGTAACGCTGACCGCTCACAGCACAGACCTCAAGGATTTCTGCCGCAAATTCGCTGCCGATATAGCTATCCTCAAGCCAGAATCGGCCGAAATACGACAAGAGAACGCAAGGCTGAAGCAGTGCATCAGGAAGATCAGCGAGCCGCATTCTGGGGTATAATCCCCCCCATGCCTGCCGCACCGGATGTGCAAAAGCCTGGACCGACCAAGGCCGTCGGGATGGTTCCCGACGAGCTCAAATTTGAACCGAAATCCAAAGGCCTCGCCACTCCGCGCAAGAAGAAACCCAAAGAACTGGCGGTCATCACCGAATGCTGCACCGGATGCGCCGGTTCGCCCGCTTGCGTCGAATATTGCCCGGTGGAAGACTGCATGTTCTGGGTGCCCGACGAAGATCATCCGCCGTTTGGCCGCATCCAGATCGACCCGATCCTTTGCATCGGCTGCAAGAAGTGCCTGAGCAAGGGCCCTGATGGCTGCTTCCTCGACGGCTGTCCCTGGGATGCGATCGTCATGGTCGATATCGCCGAGGTGGAAAAAGAAGTCGGCGCGATGGCGATCTAAGAGCGGACCTCAGTCCTCGGACCTTAGACCTCAGCCGTCAGACCGTAGACCTAAGCCGGTGTCCTTCCATGCGGAATCCGCTGAGGGCCCTCCGAAACTAGCTTATGGAAATGACCGTTCGCTACAGGAGCAGCCGTAAAGAAGTCAGTGAATGGTACTGGAAGAAGTGGAGGGAAAGATTTTGGCTGTATCACGTCATTTTTTTTGTGCTCATCGTGACCGTTTCCGTCGGCCGATGGCCGCCCCGAAGTTCAACGGATGTAGTGCGTGGCCTAACCCTAGGTCTCCTTGCGGTGATCGGCGCCATGGCGTACCCACAAATAATGTTCAAGCCGCAAGATCGGACGCTTACGGCGAGCGAACATGGCATTGACACTGAGATCGGAAAAATCAGACGACATATTGAGTGGAACGAAATCGGCAGAGTAGAAGACGAATCGGACGTCATCCTAATTATCCGCAAGAGGTCAGGAAACGCCTTCATCGTCCCAGGGCGCGCTTTCCAGTCGCCGCAGGACCGCGAGACGTTTTACAAAGCCATTAGGGATTGGCACGCTAAGACAGAAGGCGACCTGTCAGAGTAGAAACTCTGGGTCATCCGCGGCATGCCGTCGCGAAACGCGCGACGCATCAGGTCAAGACGACAATCGCGTCCGGGCGAACAAGAATGCCGTTCATTGCGCTCTTTCGCGAATCGCTTTTTCCGTTTCCGTTGCCTGCTTGCGCACATCATCGGAGATATCGGGTAACTCGCGTTCGTAAGGAGCGATTGCGCGAAGATCATCCAGTTGCCCAATAATGTACAGCGCGCGCAGCGCTTCCCACACCTGCTCGGTCGCGGGATCTACGACTGCGACCTCGGCCCCGGCCGAAACGTTGGCGCCGGGTTGCGATACCGAACGAATCCGTCCGGGGATTGGCGAGCGAATCTCGATTGGCGCGGATGAGCCCGCGGTTGCCAGCTTTGCGAGCAATCCGCCCTGGTGAATCGCGGTGCCGGGGCGGTCGGCATCGGCAATGTGTCCGTCGACTGGGGCTGTAAGCGTCGCAGGTTGCAGCAACGCCACAATCTGCGGACGCCCCGTCGCATCGCCAAATCGCACCAGCGACAGCGCCGCGTTGCCGCGCACCATCGGCGACGGGTCCTGCAACATCTTCAGCAGCGCCTCGTGAAACCCGGCTCCTGAAGTGTCCTGTCCCATCACCCACGCGTCGGTGTTCCGCACTTCTTCCACCGGGTAAACCGCCAGCCGCACCAGATCGGGATACCACTGCTTCACCGCCGCGTCGCCATGCGACATGCGGTCGCCCATCTGGACCAGCGCGTGCTGGATGTGACGCGCCTTCTTGTCATCGTGCAAATATTCGCTGAGCTGCTGGTCGGAAAGATGGCGTCCGAACCACGTGTTCCACCAGAACAGAAACGGCATCAGCACAATGAGCCATCCAGTCGTGAAGAACAGAATCTTCTGGGTGCGCGACATGGAGCGCTTGGGTTTGGACCCGGGCGCAGCCGGGCTGCCGGGCTTGATCGGCGACTCGGACGTGACGAGGGGACCTTCTGATTCGGCAGGCATGGAATTCAAAGGAGGACTATAGCAGAAGCGTGCTTACTCCACGTCGGCGTCGAGCACCCGCTCCTGCTCCAGATAATGCGACATCGCGTACTGCGCCAGAAGCGGCGTCTGGAGCCGGATTTCGGCCCCAATCCACTCGCCCTTTCCATGAGGCGCATCTGGCGGATGCTTGCACGGCCCGCTGCTTCCGAACTGAGGGCCGAACTCCGCGCTCTGGATCTGATCAAACTGCTTGATCTCACGCCAGGCCGCATCGCCAACCGTACCGGAAACGTCGACCTTGAGCTTCAAGATGGACATAACTTCCTCTACCACGAGGCAGTCAGAAAAGAATTCCGATGGATGACTGTCGATCAGAAAATGCCCTGCCGAAAGCACTCGACCTTCTCAATCAATCGACATTCATCAATCGACCATTTCCCTAGCTATGCGGAAACCACTGGTACAGCATGAAGTACACGATCACGCCCGTCACCGAAACGTACATCCACAGCGGCCAGGTCCAGCGCGCGATGGCACGATGTTTCCGATACTGTGCTTTCAAGCCCCGGTTCAATGTAAGAATCGCCAGCGGAACGATGACGATGGCCAGCGTGACGTGCGAAATCAGAATCGTAAAATAAACCGGCCGTGCCCATCCCTGACCCAGAAACCGGATGTTCCCGACCTCGAAGTGGAAAAATAGGTAGCATCCCAAGAAAAGGGCAGATGCGACCACCGCGGCAATCATGCACGCGCGGTGCGCCGCCATGCGGCCTTTTGCGATCAGGATGCGGCCAGAGAGCAGCAGCACCGCGCTGGTTCCGTTGAGACTTGCATTCAGGGCAGGGAAATAGGCGTATTGTTCGGCGATTGAATTTCCGGCAGGCGAATTTATTGCTAGCAAGCGGCGGGCCTCATGCGATGGAAGATCTAGTGCTGCGATTTGCCATCAGAAACGCCAGCCCGAACATGACCAATGAAAACAGGACCAGGGTTGCTACCGAAGACGACGTCGGGAAACTGGCTTCCGTCCCAGGGTACAAGAGGCCGCGTAGCGCCTCTACTCCGTAGGTCAGCGGATTCAAACGCATGATGACGCGAATCCATCCAGACGCGCCGCCAAGCGGGAAAAGCGCGCCCGACACCAGCCACAGAGGAATCAGAAACAGATTCACAATGCCGTGAAAGGCCTGGGACGAATCCATGGGCCATGCGATGGCGAAACCAAGCGCCGTCAGAGAAAACGAAACCAGGAATACGACCACGCCGACGAGCAGAAGCCGCACCGGATCAAGATGTACGCCGGCGAACGGGGCGAAGATCAGAAAAATCATCCCTTGCACTGCAGCCAGCGTCGTTCCACCAAGCACTTTGCCGAGCACGATTGCCGAGCGCGGTACGGGAGCGACGAGCACGGAAAGCAGGAATCCTTCCTTGCGATCTTCAATCACCGACATCATGGTGAAGATCGAAGTGAAGAGCACGATCATGATCAGCGCCCCGGGATAGAAATAATCCAGATAGTGCTGCTGTCCCGGCCCTCCGCCGGAGCGGAATGAAGTTCCGAAGCCCGAGCCGATGACCAGCCAGAAAACAAGAGGAGAAGCCAGTACACCGACCACACGCGACTTCTGCCGGTAGAAGCGGACGATCTCCCGCCACCACAGCGTGAACGCCGGTAGCATCACGCCGGCCGAGATCTGCCCCGCGGGCCGCGCCAAGGTTGCAACTTGGGTAGCCATTCGTTAACTCGCCTTTGCCGCCGGGGATTTTGCCGGCACGGCTTGTTTCTTCTTGAGAATGCCTTGATCGCGCATTTCCCAGAAAGCGTTTAGCAGGAAGCATGCCGAGAGCGTCAGCAAAATCAGGGTCATGAAGAGTCCGTCCATGGTCACCGAGAACGGAGACAACGAGATCATGCCGCTGACAAAAATCCACGCCACACCCAACAGGGGAACTACCCCGAGCACCAGAGAAAGCACCAGAATCATGGGTCGCAAGCTACCTCCTCTTCTTCTGTTTTTTCTTGGTTTCCTGAGTATCTGCTTCGCTGCCTTCACTCCAGAATTTATGTCCGGTCCGGTGGATGAATACATCCTCCAGCGCAGGTTTGCTCACAGAGATCGCTTGAATCTCGCCGGGAAATGCCTCGACGACATCTGGAACGAATCGATGCCCGTTTTCCTGCTCAATGCGCACCTGGCTTCCCAGCACGGTGGTTTCGACATGGAAGCGCTTGCGGATCTGTTCGGCCAGCAAGCCGGCGTCCCGTGCGGCATCCAGAAGAATGACGTCGCCACCGATTTCGCTCTTCAATTCCGCCGGTGTTCCCTGCGCAACCAGGTTTCCCTCATTCATGATGCCGAGCCGGTCGCAGCGTTCAGCCTCTTCCATCAAGTGCGTCGTGACGAGCACGGAGATACGCTCCTCATCGCGCAGCATCTGCAGATACTGCCACAAATCGCGGCGGGCGCCGGGATCGAGTCCGGTCGTTGGCTCATCGAGCAGCAGCACTCCAGGATGATGCAGCAAGCCTTTCGCCAGCTCGATACGGCGCTGCATCCCGCCCGAGAACGTCTCCACGCGCTCGTTGGCTCGGTCCGCCAGCCCTACTCGCGCCAGAATCTCGCCTGCCCGCCTCTTAAGAGCCGATCCGCGCAGTCCATATAAATGCCCCTGATGCCACAGGTTCTCGTAGGCTGTCAGCTTGGGATCGATGCTCTGCGCCTGAAACACCACCCCAATCTGCCGTCGAAGCCGCGCCGCATCCTGCACCGCGTCGCAGCCCATGACGACGGCGCGGCCAGCGGTTGGAATCATCAAAGTCGAGAGAATGCGGAAGAGGGTGGTCTTTCCGCTGCCATTCGGCCCCAGCAGCCCGAACAACTCCGCCGGACGAACTACGAAGGAAACTCCATTCAACGCGGTCCGGTTCTCATAGCGATGAACCAGATTCTCTACGGAAATAACCGGCGCGGCGGACGGCTGTTCCAGCTCCACCCCGGCATCAGCAAATGCAGCGACTTTCGAGACCAAATGATTTCCCCGCGGACTACAACCAGTTTACGACATCCCGCTCATGGCCGCCCGCTTAACGTTCGTCCCCACCAAACACCTCGGCACGCCAGAAGTTGCGCACTGAAGCAGATCTGTTCCGCGGGGAGTGATCCTCGGCTCAAGCCACCGAGGGATCGTGCTGAACCTCCGGCAGCCTCTCTTCGAACGCAACCGGAACATGTCTCCAGACCTGGATCGCCAGGACCACGGTCGTCGCCAGCAGCAGGGCCCCCACGGCGACATGCGCCACCGTTGAGAGCACCATGGGAAGCTCCGGCTGGACCGCATCTCTTCCCCACGCAACTCGCGTCAAAAAGGCGGTGAAGCCGAGGCAAAGCTGCGCGATCAACAATGACAGCATAAGGATCGCCGGACGGCGCACCGCTTCGATCTGGGAGTAGACCGTCAGCGCGCGCACGGCCGTCCATGCAAGAACGAATGAAACTACGACCGCATGGGCGACGTGCGGCCACCAGCTGAGGCCGTGATGGCGGAACATGGCGCCCAAAATCAGCTGTACGTAGAGCACGAAGATCGACAGCAGGGTCAGCGTGAACAAGCTCGGACGGCGCTGGTCGAATTCCACGCGCGGATGTTCTTCCACCCACTTCTTGCCCGTGAAGAGGGCCATCGCGACCGCGATGCAAAAAAACGTCTGCGCCAGCGCGGCATGGGCGGAAGAAACGGCAGGAGGCAGATAAAACAGCACGGTAATTCCGCCCAAGACCCCCTGTGCGATTACCGTTCCCAAAGCAGCAAAGCCCAGATAGCGCAACCAGCGACGTTTTTCCGACCGCCAGGTCCACACAGCGAGAATGATCGTCAGCAGGCCTGCCACTTGCGCGATCATGCGATGGGTGTGTTCGAATCTCACGCCGCCGACGAGTTTCGGAATCTTGTACCAGGAACCGAACGAGGTCGGCCAATCCGGCACCGAGAGTCCCGCGTCGTTGCTGGTCACAAGCGCGCCGGCAATGATCAATAGGAAGGTCCAACACGCAAGGATGACAGCCATTCGATGGTGCCCGCGGTTATAAGGCGCTTCTATGGCTTTTTGAACTGTGGTCATGGTCGGAGGGCGGCGGGATCGATTGCCGCTGTTCGTGAAGGTGCAGAGCAGGCGCTTACACCAGAAGCAGCCTGCTCTGTCCAACCAGGCATTTTAACAAACTCGCGGGCTATTCTGCCGACGGCTTGAAGCTCTGATCGACGGTTTTCGTTTCTTTCGCGGCGACGGTGATTTTCTGATCCTGTTCACCCAGCTTTTCCTGCACGAACGCGATCGTGTAGTCACCCGGCGGCAAGCCCTTGATCTCATACTTTCCGTCTTTGTCGGTCACGGCGTAGAACGGGCTCTTGACCACGTTGATGAACATCTTCATCCACGGGTGCTGGTTGCACTTTACCGGCAGCATGATTTCTTCGCGGGCGAAATTCTTCTCGATCGCCGGAGAAGACGGCGGCTGCGACTCGTTCCATTCCCGATTGTCCTTGGGCGTGGGATGGATGTTATGCGTGGTCGGGTCGTCGTTCTTGATCTCCACGGTCTGGCCCGCCATCACGCCCAGGATGTGCGGATGATAGCGGCAGCCCTGCTGATTGAGCACAACCGCATCCTTGGGCACATCGAATGTGCGATTTCCCAGCCCGTCTTTCACATAAACGAAAACGTTGGCCAGATCCCCGCCGTTGACGACCAGGTTTTCGGCCTCGTTCGGTCCCTTGCAGCCGGGGTCCTGGCTCATATCGATCTTCGACGGTTTCGGAGCGGCGCCGTCGAACTTGACCGTTCCATTGATCGTCGCCACGGTCGCCGGGTCGATCGGAGTCGCGGCAGGCTGAGCCTGTTGCTCGGCCGCTGTATTGTTAGCTTGTTCCGTATTTTCCTTCTTGTTGCATGCCGGCAGCGCCAGCAGAGCGCATAACGCCAGGAGACTGACAGCGAGTGTTGATGAACCGATCCGCTTATTCATGATGTCGCCTTTCTTAGGTGTTTCAACCGCTGCTTCATTCGAACTTTGTCTTTCCGAGCGAGCCGGAGCGAAGTATTGGCGACCCGGGGAATCCCTTGAATACAAAATTCTATCGCGAACCACCACTCTCGGCTGGCAGCGATTGCACCGCCGCCGTTTTGCCATGGCTGACAGGCTGTACTGCGGCACGAGCCCTCGGCATGGAGGCCGCTACCTTTCGTTGTTCTTCCGGCGTCAGCTGGAAGATGTAATCGACCAACAGTTTGCGATGATCGCCCTCGAATCCGCTAAACGAAGGCGGCGTGGGTCCGGCAAATACCCACTGATTGTTGACCTCTTTGAACAATCCTGACGGCATTGACGTGCCCGGACTTACCGCCTGCGGATCGGTGATCCAGCGCTCCACCCAATCGGGTTTCAACCGCTCTTTCGCCAGCAAGAAGTTCGGCGCCGTCGCGATCTTGTCATGCGTCGGATCACCCGTTGCATGGCACTTCAGGCAAGGAGCGGCCGTGCTTGAAAACAGGCTCCGCGCCATGTCTGTTTCTTTCGCTGTCAGCGTCGGAACCTCCTCAGGAATGTACGGCATCGGTTGCTGCGACAAGGCCTGGAAGAATCGCACCAGCTTTCGCAGTTCGTTGTCGGAGAACGAGAACGTCGGCATCCGCACTTTCAGATACGGCCGCACACCGTTGCGGTTCGTCTCGGTCGTGCTTAGCGACGGATTCGACAGGAACTTCCGCAGCCACTCCGGATCGACGCGCGCCCCCTCGGTCAGCAACTTTGGTGGCAATTGTTCTTGCACGTCCTGATATTGCTTGAGCCCCATCAGAATGGTTTGTTGCCCGGGGATGAACTGGTGACACCCCATGCAGTTGTACTTCTTGACGATCCACCAGCCTTCCTGAATATCGTGCCGGGCGTCGCCGGGCTTGTACTGATAACTCTGGGGCAGGGAAGTCTCCTGGCTTCCCATGAGGAACGTCGTGAGATCGAGCACCTGCTCCTTGGTTAGATGCAAATTCGGCATGCGCAGGGCTTCGGTCTCGCTCTTCACCATGCCCTGGTCGTAGACGTTCGGCTCCGCCAGTTTGTGCTCGAAAAATCCCTTGTGGTTGTACCAGGGCTTGTCCGCCGGTCCATCGGGCAGGCGCGCGAGATCTTCTTTATCCTTGATCGGCTCGGAGTCTTTTCCTCCGCGCTGCGCCGGCTCGGTAAACAGCGCGAAGTCGAGACGCTCGATCGGCTTGCTGCCTTCAAACGTCAGTTCGGTTCCAATGCGCCCTTCGTCTTCCATGCCGGCGATTTCATGGCATCCCGCGCACCCGAAGTGCTGCACCCATTTCTTGCCTTCGGCTTTCAGGGCCGGATCGTCCATGAACGACGCATCCGCATACGATGACGGTTCCTTCTTCTTCTGCGTCATCAAATACGTTGCGATGTCTTCGGCGTCCTCCGGACTCAGCCGCAGGCTCGGCATCACCGTCATATTCTGCACTTGCAGTTCGTGGCCATCGTTCGGACAGCGGCTGTGCTCCAAGTCGAACTGGAAGGGAAGTCCCTTCTTCGCGTAGTCCTCCGGCCCAATATCTTTTTTCTCATACGGGCAATACGGACGTGTGCGCTCGCGTGCATTGTGAATCCAGCGCACCAGGTAGTCGTAATTTGCCTTCTCGCCGACGCGCGTCAGGTTCGCGGCAAACGTTCCGCCCATCATCTGATTGCCTTCGCCGATAGAGTGGCACGCCAGGCAGCCGCGTGTTTCGAACAACTCCTTGCCGTGAGCCGCATTGCCGGGTTTATGTTTCGGCAAAGGATCCGTCAATCCCGATTGCCAGATGAATGCCGAGATTGCCTGAATCTGGTGATCGGTCAGCCGGAAATTTGGCATCTTTGTCGTCGGCCGGAAGTCGGAAGGCTTCTTCAGCCACACAGGAATCCAGCTCTTGTTCAGCTTCAGCCGCACATCTTTCAGGTTCGGCCCGACTTTTTTCATGTCCTGCATCAGGCTGTGAGACTGAAAATCAAGCTGCTGCAAACGCCCGTCCAGCTTGCTGTTGGCCACTCTCAGATCGACGGCTTTCAGATTGAGCGCGTTCGCTTCTTCATTCGTTTCCGCCGCGTCGGCCTGCTTCATCAGATAGGCCGTCTGCTTCAGATTGTCCTTCTTCTGGCCCTCAATCTGTTTGATCTGCTGCGTGATGGAATTCAGGTCTTCGGGTTCTTTGTCGTAGCCCTCATAACGATGACAGCCCATGCAGCCGCGCTGGCGGAACAGATCCTTGCCATTGTTGATGGTTTGAAATTGAACGTCTCCGCTGACCAGCACCATGTCGGCAGCGTGGCAGCTTTGGCATCCGGCTTCTGAGTTTTCCTTCGGATACAGCGGCCACAGCCAGTGCTCATAATTGCCGTGCGCTTTTTCAACGCTGGTCGTCGCCCGTCCGTTGCCCTGGTGGCACGGCGAGCAGCCGAATTTTTCTGGATCGTGACTCTGTAGCAGTTCCGGCTCAGGATGGCTGGTAAACGCCCGCGCATATTCATCCGGCTTCTTTTCACCCTTGGCCATCATTGAGACGGCGGTGATTTTCAGCGGCTCGCGGGTGTTCATGTGGCACGACTCGCAGCGGTCCACGATGTTGGCCTCGGCCACGTTGATCTGCACGATCGCCGGATCCCACTCGGTGGCTCGCTTCTTCAGGCCGTCAATCTGTTGCGGGGTCAGATCGACCAGATGATCGGAAATATAACCATCCATCTTCGCCCGGGCTTGGGTCACCGGTTTCAGCACGTCGCCGAGTTCGAGGCTGAGCTTGGTCTTCTCGTCGCGAATATCGTTGTAAGTCTCCTCCAACTGGGGGAACGTAAACTTCTTCCGGCTGCCATCGGGCAAGACAACCGTCGCTTGCTCCGCCTTGTAAGCGTTGATTTCTTTCTGCTTGCTGGCCTTGGCTGCAGCGCTGGTGCTGGTTTCCCATTCGTAGGTGAGCGCGTTTACGTAAGCGCGGCGGTCGGTGAACACGCTCTGCACGGCGAGTAGACGGCCATTGGCGTCGTCGAGTTTGCTCCGCACTTCCGCCGCTTCAGCTTGCGTGCTGTGATTCGCGTTCTCGTAGACCTGCGTTAACGCGACGTACTCAGGATTCTGCTCAACGTCCTTTTCCGACTTTGCGGACTTCGATCGAGCCGTATTGAGGAATGTGCTGTAGCGGTCTTTCCATTGATCCTGGAAGGCCTTCCACGGACGCTGTCCCCAAGCCTCGTCCCACAAGGCCCAGAACAGCGTCGCCATCAATAGGACCGTCGCAATTACATAATGCGCAGCGTACGACTTGCTCGTTATCGGATCCTGCTCGGGGATGGGTTTATCGGGCACCGCTTCCTCCGAAATCGGTCGTTGCTCTTAAGTCGTTGGTCGTTGGCAGGGGCCGGCTACCCAGCGTTTTCGGGCGAACCACGAGCGACCGGCGCCGAACGACGGATTTCATATATTGAACCAGGGTGTTATCCACACGTACTTGATGTGCCATAACAAGCGCAACGACATCTTCATGGGCAACGCAACCATTGTCAGCAACAGAAACTGCATGATCGAAAACTGCAGTAGACTCATACGGTTGAAATCCTTGCCCCTGCGCCGGCGGAACAGCGAGTAGACAAGACCGCCGCCCAACAGGTAATATCCGCCGACCACAATCGCACCGAACACTCCTTTGCCCAGATTGGACGTGATGCCAAAAATATCCGGCAAATCGCGATTCACTTCATAGATCAACCGGTTGTGGTCCCACGTCTGCCCCGGCCAGAACCATTGCCAGCCGGGTCCGCGAATGAACGTTCCAATCAGGATCATCGCGACCCACAACACGATGAAGCCGAACAGAAACGTCGAAATCGAAAACTTGCGTTGCTTCCACGTGTAATATCCGCTGCCCAGGGGATTCGTATCGATGTAAGGAATCACCATCAGCCCGATGATGATCATGGTGGGCATCACAACGCCGGCAATCCACGGATCGAAATAGACGAGCATCTCCTGCAGTCCCAGGAAATACCACGGCGCTTTCGCCGGGTTCATGGTCAGATTGGGATTCGCCGGCTCCTCCAGCGGCGCGTTCAGCGAGATCGACCAGATCATCAGAATGATCGTGACGATAATGGCACCGAGAAATTCAATGCGCAGCAGAAATGGCCAGACATGCACTTCTTTCTGCCATCCCTGCTTGAACGGCCAGGTCTTGCGGTGGTGCGTCTTGGCCATTTCAGGATCGGCTTCGAGTTGCGCGATGAGCTGATCATTGGCTCGAGCCTGCTTCACCGCCAGATAAATGTAGAAGATGAGCAGAGGAATCAAGCCCACGATCGGAACATTGTCCGGAGCCGAACAGATTTCCCAGAGTTGTCGCCAATCCATAGTCTCTCCACGAATGCCGTGGCTAACTTTCCAAAATGCGAAAGTGAGAAGTCAAACTGCAAAATGGCAGCTTCGCCTCACTTCTGACTTCAACACTCTTCCTTACTGACTTCAGCAGTTACTCTCCGGCCGCCTTGGGGCCACGCCGCGGCTTGTCGGCCTCGGCCTCGAGCATCACCGGCGCCGGACCGGAAATTCCGCCGTCTTTCCTCACCCGCCAGAAGTGCACGATCATCAACACCGACGCCACAATCGGAATTCCGATGCAGTGCCAGATGTAGGACCGAAGCAACGCATTCGCATCCACGATCGATCCGCCCAGCAAGCCGAACCGCACATCGTTATATGGAGTCATGCCCAATTGCGCCCCGAATGGACCCTCATGCCCGAGCAGAGGAGTTGCCCGCGCCATGTTCGTGCCCACCGTCACCGCCCAGAATCCGAGCTGATCGTCGGGAAGCAGGTATCCGGTAAAGGAAAGAAGCAGCGTGAACACCAGCAACAGCACGCCAATATTCCAATTGAATTCTCGTGGCTTCTTATACGAGCCGGTGAGAAATACGCGGAACATGTGCAGCCAGACGGCGATGACCATCAAGTGAGCCGCCCATCGGTGCATGTTGCGCAAGATCTTCCCAAAGGGCACATCATGTTCCAGGTACAGCACGTCGCGGAACGCCTGCACCTTGGTCGGATGGTAATAGAACATCAGCAGCACGCCGGTGTAGGTGAGAATGATGAACAAATAGAACGTGATCCCGCCCATGCCCCACGTATAGCTGTAGCGCACCGCATCCCGATTAATCTTCGCCGGATGCAGGTGCAGGAACACGTTTGACAGCACGCCCAGCGCGCGGTTTCGCGGCGTGTCGTCATGCTTATGACGAAAGATCGACGTGTAGACCTGGGTCTTCGTCGGATCTTTCAGGCCCTCGATCTGTTCCTTCGCCTTGGCTGGAATGTCGGTCTTGAGGGCCTGGATGTCGTCTTTGACGCCGGTAGTTACCTTTTCGAGCAAACCGGTTTTGGCGCCGTTCTTGCCGTTCGAGTTGTTTTCGTCAGCCATGATTTCGAAGCTACTTTCTCGTTAGTCAATTCCGAGCCGCGGGAAGGCCCGGCGAAGAATCTGCTTTTCTCTTCCTACACTCCCGTCAAGAATGCTCCCGGATCGTTAAAGTGAGTCGGTTGCCCCTTCGGCCACTGGTAGAGCTTTGCGGTGTCGACCAGGATCTGTCCGTCGGGCGCAAGTTCAATATGCGCGCGATCCATTGGACGCGGCGCCGGACCCTCGAAGTTGATTCCTTCGCTGTCGTAGCCGCTTCCATGACACGGACATTTGAATTTGTTTTCGCTGGGTTTCCAGTCCGGCGTGCACCCCAGGTGTGTGCAACGGGCGTAGATCACGAACAGGCGATCGGGTGTGCGATCGACCCAGATTCGATATTTTTGCTGGAACTTGGTGTCCACGCCGAGCGCGAACTCAGAGGGATAGCCAATTTTGAAGACAGTGTTGGGTTCGAAAAGAGTGCGCGGCAGGAAGAAGCGGAAGAATGCGAGGAACCACGCAGTCAGAAAGCCCGTCACCAACGTCCACACAAACCGCCGGCGCCGGCGGTCGACTTCCGTCGACGGCGCGGTTCCGGACACACCCGCCGCTGCCGCTGCTTTCGAGGTCCCCACCGCTGGCGTGCCCACATACTTGGTGGCATCCACCGTCCCTTTGGGTGCGGGTTTCGGTGCGTCGGGATTCGGATTGACCTTGCCGGTCTCCGGCTCCGCCATGAATTTGCCTCCTGTAACTTGATTGCTGGCTTAATCCAAACCGGCGGCTGACGCGTACTCAGGCGCCGCCAACTGCCTCCCTGTGGTGTAAGTCGAAATCAAGGAATGTACTTCCTGCCTCAGCGCCTGCTGCACGATCTGGCTCAGCGCTTCGATGAACTTCGGCGAATCATTCAGGCCGGCGCTCATTTCAAATTGATTGATCCCCAGCCGGCGTGCCTGCTCGCGCGCCTCGTGATCAATCTCCCCCAGCGTCTCAACGTGATCGGAGACGAACGCGACCGGGACTACGCAAACCTCGCGTGTCCGTTCAGCGGACAGCTGTTTAATGGTTTGATGCAGCGAAGGCTGCAGCCAGTGGCTTGCTCCGACCTTGCTTTGATAGCAAAGCCGGTGAGCATTGCTCCAACCGCCGCGCTCCATCAGGAGGTGCACGGTTTCTTCGATCTGCCGCCGGTAGGGGTCGCCTTTCTCGATCACCGACATAGGAATGCTGTGTGCGCTGAAGACAAGCTCAGGTCTGTGCGGAGCGGGGAAGCGCGAAAGGGCCTCGTCTATCTTCTCGACCAGGGCGTCAAGATATATCGTATTCCGATAGAATGCCTCGACGCAATGCACCGGCACCTCATCGCTGAAAAGCCGCCGCCATTCGTTCAGACTCGACCCGGTCGTGGTTGACGAATACTGGGGATAGAGCGGCAGCAAAACTACCTCATCACACTCCGCGGCCCGAAGCTTCCCGACGGCTTCACGAGTGAATGGATGCCAATACCGCATGGCGACGAAGCATTGCGCATCGATTCCCTGGGCGCACAACTCGGCTTCGAGTGCCCGGGCCTGGCTTTCCGTATGCTTCCGAATGGGAGATCCGCCGCCAATGGTGGCGTAATGGTGCTGTACCTTGCGCGCGCGCGTGGTTGAGATCAGCTTGGCTAAGGCTTTTCGTCCAATCCGAGCGAAAGGAAAATCAATAATGTCGGGGTCACAGAAAAGGTTGTAAAGAAATGGCTCGATCGCTTCCAGGGTGTCGGGTCCACCAAGCTGAAAGAGAACTATCCCCACACGCCGTGTTTTGCGCGTCATTTTCCCCCAGAATCCCCAGAACGGAAGGCACTTTACTCCCAATTGAGTCAGCGAGTCAATGGTGGTCTGTGTAAAAAATTTCCGCGGAATCCTGCCAACGATAAAGTGAATTTGCAAACCTCCGAGCTGCCATGCAAGCTGATAGCTATCTATGCCGGAGTTACCGGACATCTCGGCCTATCTCAGCGCGCTCGAAGCGCGCATCGTCGGTCAACCGCTGAAGCAGGTACGCCTGGCGAGCCCTTTTTTGCTGCGAACAGTCCAACCGCCCTTAGCCAGCGCAGAGGGGCGCGTAGTGCAGAGAGTGCGGCGAGTCGGCAAGCGCATCGCCATCGGCTTGGAAGGCGATCTGTGGCTGGTGCTGCATCTGATGATTGCCGGCCGGTTGCACTGGCGTGCCGCGGAGGCCAAGTTGGCTGGACGCCAGAATCTGGCTGCCTTCGATTTTCCCGGCGGGTCGCTCGTTCTCACCGAGGCCGGCGCCAGGCGCAGAGCGTCGTTGCACCTGGTAAGCGGCGAGGAAAATTTGCAAGGCTTCGATGCTGGAGGAATCGATGTCTTCGCCGCCGACCTGGACTCGTTTCGGGCGGTGCTTTCAGCCGAGAACCACACTCTGAAACGCGCGCTGACCGATCCGCGCCTGCTCAGCGGTATTGGCAACGCTTACTCCGATGAGATTCTGCATGCGGCGCAACTCTCTCCCGTCACCCTCACGCAGAAGCTCAAGCCGGAAGAGTGGGAGCGGCTCTTCGCCGCCACACGGCACACTCTGCAGTGGTGGATTGACCGTCTCCGGACGGACGCGGAATCACGCTTCCCCGAAAAAGTTACGGCCTTCCGCAAGGAGATGGCAGTCCACGGTCGCTACGGTCAGCCGTGCCCCAGATGTGGCGATAAGGTTTTGCGTATTCGCTACGCCGACAAAGAAACTAATTACTGTGCTCGCTGCCAGACGGGCGGAAAAGTTCTGGCGGATCGAAGCCTCTCCCGATTGTTGGGATCGGACTGGCCCCGAACGTTAGAGGAGCTGGAAGCGCTGAAGCGTCGCTGACCGAAACCGCCCGCCGAGCTTTGCCGGCCCTAAGCAGGAGCTTTGGCCTTCGACATCTCTTCAATCACAGCATCGGCAAACTCAGACGTCCCCGCCTGTCCGCCGATATCCCGCGTCAGCTTCTCGGGATGCCGGTACACGCGCTCCAGGGCATTTCGAATCTGGGTTGAGGCGGCATGCTCGCCGAGATGCCGGACCATCAGCAGGGCAGAACGCAGCAAAGCGGTCGGATTCGCCAGGTTTTTTCCGGCGATATCGGGGGCGGACCCATGCACGGCCTCGAAAATCGCGCACTCATCCCCCAAATTCGCACTCGGCACAAATCCCAAGCCTCCCACGAATGCCGCGCACAGATCGGAGAGAATGTCGCCGTACAAGTTCTCCATCACCAGCATGTCGTACTGATACGGGTTCAGCACGAGTTGCATGCACGTGTTGTCGACGATATGTTCACCGTACGTGATTTCTGGATAATCCTTGGCCACGCTCCGGCAGCATCGCAAGAACAGCCCATCCGACAACTTCATGATGTTCGCCTTGTGGATGGCGTGGATCTTCTTGCGCTGGTTCTTGCGGGCGTACGCGAAAGCGAATTTCGCGATCCGCGTCGATGCCTTCTCCGTAATGATCTTCAGGCTCTCGACCACGCCGGGCACGACTTCGTGTTCCAGCCCCGAGTAAAGGCTCTCGGTATTCTCCCGCACGATGATCAAGTCGACATCCGGATAGCGAGTGGGAATGTGAGGAAGATTCCGAATCGGCCGGAAATTCGCATACAAATCAAATTGTTTGCGCAGCGCGACGTTGATGCTCGCAAATCCCCCGCCCACCGGCGTCGTCACCGGTCCCTTAAGAGCGACCCGCGTGCGTTCGATCGACTCGGTCAATTCCTTGGGGATATACTCACCCAATCTCTCGTAGGCTTCCGCCCCAACCGCGAATGTTTCCCACTCAAACTTCACTCCCGTCGCTTCCAGAATTCGGACGGTCGCCTGAGTAACCTCCGGTCCAATCCCGTCCCCTGGAATCAACGTTACTTTATGACTCATGAATTCATTGCCCCATTAAGAAGTAATCTTGTGGCCTAGGAAGTCTTCACTTTCACCAGATCTTTCAACTCATTCATGAACTCTTTTACATCCTTAAAATCCAGGTAAACCGAGGCAAACCGCACATACGCGACTTTGTCGTGGCGCCGCAAGCGGTTCATGATCAACTCCCCGAGTTCGCTGGTCTTCCGTTCGCGCTCCGGAGACTCGATCACAAACGACTCTGCCTCGTTCACAATCTGCTCCAGCTTGCTGATCGGCACGGGACGCTTTTCGCAGGCTCGCAGCAATCCATTAAGGACCTTCTGCCGGTCAAATTTTTCCCGCCGCCCGTCTTTCTTCACCACCATGTACGGAATCTCATCAATACGTTCGTAAGTCGTAAACCGCTTGCCGCACTTCAAGCACTCGCGCCGGCGGCGGATCGACTCTGCTTCCTTGCTTTCCCGCGAGTCGACGACTTTATCGTTGGCAAATCCGCAAAAAGGACATTTCATGGCGCTTGTTCGATCAGCCGTAGGCTTTCCCTCCGTGATTCCCAGACGCGACACTGATTCGCGACTGCGCGGAAAAAGGGAAGAGTTCGCAGTGCTGATGGATAACCTGAAATTGTAACAGTTGCGCCAGATGGGCAGGCGTCGGTGCGCCGAGTTCGTGGCCAAGCGCGGTTCAATAAAACGGCGCCCGCACCCCCTGCGGTGTGAGCGCCTGTTTTCCCTCATACCCTCCCGGTGACGAAGGGCGTGAAGCTCCCGATCCTGGGCCGCAGACGGGCGCGAGGCGCCGCCCGCGAAAGGATCTGCTAAGAAATTGCCCGATAGCGGGCCTCAGGTTGTCAAAGTTGTGTTTGTAATTTGTAAAAACCATGTAAGGGCACTGGAGTGCCCGGAGGCTGAAAAATGAACCGAGGAACTCTCTGTGACTGGCTTGTCCGCGTGGAAGTACTTGCGATAGGCCGCGATCCAGTCGGTCGAAATATCGCGTTGTGCGGTCGCTAGGTCCACATCGCCGTGGCACACCATGCGATGCAGCCGATCCTCCAACTGATCCTTTACATGGGCGTTCCACACTGTGTCCTGGTAGGGCTCTGGCCAGAGGTTACGGATGTCTGTCGCGCCCCCGAGTTCCGGCGTGATCAGGTAATCGACCTCAAATGCATCCGGCTGCGGAGACGTGACGCCGTATTCTTCAAACACCTTGCGCTTCAAAGAGGCCGGAATCGTCTGGATCTCGGCAGCGTTGGCCGCGCAGACTTGATTTTGTGTCACCGGCAGCGTTGCTCCAGGAGTCAGATGCAAATCAGGTTCATCCCAATGTCCAAGCGCCGACATCGCCGGCGGTTTCTCATGCCGCCTGCCAAGCCAAATGCCCAAGAGCAGACACGCGGCCATGACACCAGCCGCAAACATCGCCGCTGGGCGACGCCGAGCCAGGGCATTGAAGGCGAAGCGCAAAGATCGATTCCCATGTGCGGGATGGATGTTTTGTGGATCCAGTTCTGCAAGCCTGGCTTTGAGTCGCGCCTGCGGGTCGTCTGAGGGCGACAAGTGCGGAGCACGCGTTTCGATATGGGTTCTTGCAAACTCAACAAGAGCATTCTCCAGCTCCAGTAGGCGAGCACGACATTCGGAGCAGCCTTCAAGATGACACCCAATCTGGGCGCTTGAACTCCAGGGCATTTCTCCGCTGGCGTGCAACAGCAGCTGGTCATCCGGCACGTGAAGATGTTTCTCAGTCATCTTCCAACCTCCAAACCTGCATCAGCGCGCGCCAGTCTTGCCAGAGATCGTGCCAGCGATGCCGCCACCGAGCCCACAGAAATTCCCAGAACTTCCGCAATTTCGCGGTAACGCAAACCTTCGGCACGCAGACAAAGGCAGGATTGGTCTCCTTCGGGCAGGGCGTGCAATACGGCCAGCAATCGCTCTTGCCTTGCTTTGTCCTGCAATTGTTCCTCCGGATTCTGACCAAGGTCCCGATGTTGCGTCAAAACAGCTTCATCCAATTCAACGTATCTCCCCAAGCGTTGCCGATTCAAGGAGCGCTGTTTCAATGCCAGGTTGCGGGCTACACGAAACACCCAGCCGCGAAGATTTTGCCGCGACTTTCCTCGACGCAGATGTTGGAACAGCAGCAGGAACGATTCCTGGACGATTTCCTCGCCGTCGTGAGCTGATAGGCCCAGAACCAGCACATACCGCAAGAGCCGCTCGCGAAGCTCCCCAAATAATTCGACAACCTCCACTTCCGGCGGCGAGGGACATTGCTCCCCGGCATCAGCCGGCGCTGAGAGGGGCCACGAGAGAACGGAATCAGAGGGGAACGACAAGCCATGCTCCTTTGCCTGAGTTATGCGGGGAAGACGTCGAGCTTAGCACAATTCTGTCGAAACTCTGTTCATCTCGGGCGTTGCCCCAGCGAAAAATATTGTCTGAACAAACGGAGGCCCAAAGGAATATTCAACAGTTAGATCCCCCTTCCTGACTGGGACGCAAATCGGCCTGCCCAGGCCAAGAAACAATCGTATGAACGGCACAGTACGAGGGTAACTTCTGTCGATTACCCCTTTGCAGGAAACTGGGGAAGCCTCAAAGCTGGGCGACTGCCCTATGCACGGCATGAGAACAACGATTCGTACTCTTACCGCCTACTTTGCGCTGGCTCTGCCTCTCCTCGCGCAGAGCAACACGGGAGAACTCCGGCTCAAAGTCGCCGACCCCTCCAGCCTTGGCACAAAGGCCATAGTCACCCTCTCGAGCGACGCCGCACAACTTCATCGCACTCTAACCACCGACGACGACGGACAGCTGATCGCCCGCAACCTTCCCTTTGGCCGCTATGAATTGCGAGTCGAAAGCGACGGCTTTTCCCCGTACAACGGCATGATCGAAATTCGCTCGGCGCTCCCTACCGAATATGTTGTCAGGCTGAGTATTGCTGCGTTGAGTACGGCGGTTCAGGTGACCGCGGAAGCCACTCTTCTCGACCCTGAACATGCCGGGACTACGAACCATCTGGATCAGCAGGCTATCGCCGATCGCCCGGCGTCGCTGCCCGGGCGTTCACTGCAGGATCTGGTGAACTCGCAGCCCGGTTGGTTGTATGAAGGCAACGCGGTATTGCATCCCCGCGGCTCCGAGTATCAAACTCAGTTCGTCGTCGATGGCATTCCGCTGACGGATAATCGTTCGCCGAGCTTCGGCCCGGAAATCGAGGCCGACGACGTTGACTCACTCACGATCTATACCGCCGGAATCCCCGCCGAGTACGGACGCAAAATGGGGGGCGTTGTTGAAGTGAATACTCTGAACGATGCCCAGTCAGGTTTCCACGGGCAGGCCGTTTTTGCCGGAGGCAGCTTCGACACAGCCGGAGCTTTTCTGCGGGTTCAAGAAACCTGGGACAAAAATACTCTTGGTGCCAGCGCTGCCGGCAATATGACAGCCCATTATTTGAATCCGGTCGTCCCGGAGAATTTCACCAACCGCGGAACGACCGGCGACTTCTCGCTGAGCTTCGAACGCGACTTCACTCCGAAAGATCACCTCACTCTTAGCGTTCGTCACGAGCTGTCTCGCTTCGAGATCCCGAACGAGGAAGTCCAGGAAGACCCGCAGCTGCAAACGCCGGCGCCTCCCGCCGCAACCCCGGCCCAACTTCAGACCTCCGACAACTTCGAAACGATGGGCATCGCGTCCTATCAGCACATCTTTTCTCCCAATGTCCTGGCTGACATTCGCGGCATGGTGCGCGACAACTCCAATGATCTCTACTCCGACCCGTTTTCCTGGCCCCTGATTGCATTTCAGCATAACGATTTCAAGGAGGGATACTTCAATTCCGACATCTCCGTACACCACGGCAATCACGAGTGGAAGGCGGGAATCGAATCCGACAACCTATTTCTGAACGAAAACTTCAGCGACGTCATCACCGCGAACCCCGACCCCAATCTCGACCCGCTCTATCCCTTCGATCCGGGCACGCCGTTGACCTTCGCATTCACCGGAAATCGTCCCGATCTTGAGCAATCTGCCTTTGTTCAGGATCTGATTCATTTTGGAAAATGGACCATCGATGCCGGCCTTCGCTGGGATCACTATCAGTTGCTGGTGAACCAAAACGCCGTCAGTCCGCGGTTTTCGGCGTCGCGTTATTTCCCCTCCGCCGGTTTGATCGTCCACGCCTCGTACGATCGTGTCTTTCAGACGCCATCATTTGAGAACGTGCTGCTGTCGAGTTCGCAGCAGGTTACCTCTTTGAATCCCAACGTCCTGCGGCTGCCCGTCGAACCTTCGCATGGCAATTACTTTGAGTTCGGTGCCAGCAAGAGCATTTTCGGCAAGATGCGGCTGGATGCGAATTACTTCCGCCGATACGTCAACAATTACGCGGATGATGATCAGATTTTGAGCACTGCCGTCAGCTTTCCCATCGCATTCCGCAAGGCCATTCTTTACGGTGCTGAGGGCAAACTCGAAGCGCCCCACTGGGGCCGATTCTCCGGCTTCCTGAGTTATTCCTATATCGTCGGGAATGCGTGGTTTCCGGTGACGGGTGGCCTGTTTCTCGGCGACGATGCCGTCAGCGCCACCACGCAGCTCACCGGCCATTTTCCCGATTCGCAGGACCAGCGCAACAGCGCCAGAGCCCGCGTTCGCTATCAGGTTGCATCCCGTTTCTGGCTGGCGACCGGAGCGGAATACGGCAGCGGTCTACCTTTCGATTTTCAGGGAACCTACGACCAGGCTCTCGAGGAATATGGCCAGGCCGTGGTGGACCGCATCAACATCAACACGGGCCGCATCAAGCCCACGCTCGCCGTCGATGTTTCCGCGGGCGCCGACATCTATAAGACCGAAAAATTGGCGGTGCGTCTCCAGGCCGATGGAGAGAACCTCAACAACCGCCTGAACGTGATCGACTTCGGTGGGTTGTTTTCCGGAAACGCGATCGGTCCTCCCCGCAGCTATGCGCTTCGATTGTCGTCAACCTTCTGAACGAATTCCTGCGAAGAACAGCTGGAGCCAGTCTCGCCCATGTTGGGGCCGTGTGCGCGGGCCGTCTTATACCACGAAGTACTTCGCCGCCGGATGATGTACCACGATCGCCGAAGTCGATTGCTCCGGCTCGAGAAGGAATCCCGAGGTCAAACGCACACCGACGTTCTCCTCGGGTTTCAGCAGCGCGAACAGCTTCGTCTGATCCTCAAGATTCGGACACGCGGGATACCCAAACGAATAGCGCGATCCACGGTATTTCTGGTGGAACAGATCGCGAATCTCCGGCGCATCCTCGCCTGCGATCCCCAACTCTTCCCGCATTTTCTTGTGATGCAGTTCCGCGAGCGCTTCCGCCGTCTCCACGCTCAACCCGTGCAGATATAGATATTTTGTGTATTCCCCACCCTCAAACAAGCGCTGCGTTTCGACCGTGGCTTTGGCGCCAATCGTCACCAGTGAAAGGCCAATCACATCCATCCTCCCGGAACTCTTCGGCGCGAAGAAATCGGATATGCACAACCGCCGCCCTTCGCGCTGCCGCGGAAAAGTAAAGCGCAAGAGTTCGCTTGCGGGGGCAGCGGCATCCGCCTGATTCGAAGCCTCATAGATCACCACATCGTTTCCTTCGCCCTGCGCGGGGAAATAGCCATACACGACTTTGGGCTCAAACCACCCCGCGGCGGCTACCTCGTCCTCAAGATTCCTTAGAATTGGCCGGAACTTTTCTTCGACGAGCCGCAGATAATCCGATTGCGAAGCAGTTTTCAACTGCCATTGGTTTTTGAACAATGCTGTCTCATTGATGTATCGAAATACCTCGCGCAGGTCGTAGTCTCTGCGCACCCGCACGCCCCAGAACGGGGGCTGCGGAATATTCGGCGCATCTCCCACGACCGGGCTCCGCTCCGCGAAGACCGGGCCAGTCTCTTCGTCGACAGCCGCGGCTTTCGCATATTCCTTGACGGTTCGTCCCTCGGCTAAACGCACGTTGCGCGCGCCGTCTTCGGTCGCCAAGTCCTCCATGATGTGCAGCCCCGCGAACGCGTCGTCGGCGTAGAAAACGCCCTTCGCATACTCTCGCCGCAAATCGTCCTCGACATATTTGCGCGTCAAAGCTGCGCCGCCGCAAATGACCGGGAATTCCAGTTTCTGCCGTTCCAGGTCCTGGATCACGTACTTCATTTCCAGCGTCGACTTCACCAGCAGCCCGCTCAGACCGATTGCGTCGGCCTGATGCTCCTGCGCAGCGCGAATAATCGTGTCACCAGGTTGCTTGATCCCAAGATTGATGACCTTGAATCCGTTATTCGACAAAATGATGTCGACCAGATTCTTGCCGATATCGTGTACATCGCCCTTCACGGTCGCCAGCACAATCGTGCCTTTCTGCGACCCGGATTTCTTCTCCAGCTTCGGCTCGAGGTAGGCGACCGCCGCTTTCATTACCCCCGCCGAATCCAGCACCGACGGCAACTGCATCTTTCGCGCGCCGAACAGATCGCCGACGGTCTTCATCCCATCCAGCAGCACCGTGTTGATCAAGTCCAATGCTGAGTACGTCGCCAGAGCTTCTTCCAGCAAAGTCTCCAATGACCTCTTGTTGGCTCCCTCGCCCACCGACTTCTCGCCGTTAATAATGGCGAACTTCAACTTGTCTTCAACCGAGAGCGCATCGACGTGGGCCGTGGTCGAAGCTGCCGGCTTGCCCTTCATTCCGGCAAAGTGCGCCATGTAAACCTGCAGCGGATCGCCGGCGCTTTCATCGCGGAAAATGAGTCTTCGCGCCAGTTCAACTTCTTCTTGAGGAATCTTGTATAGCGGATAGATTTTAGAATAGTTGACAATCGCCATGTCGAGACCAAGATCCACCGCCTCGTGCATGAACACCGAATTCAGAACCCGCCGCGGATAGGCGTCGAGCCCGAAAGAAATATTGCTGACGCCGAGAATCGTTCTGACGGACGGCAGCTCTTTCTTGATGCGCCCTACCGCCTTGATCGTCTCCATACCCGCCGTCCGATACTCTTCCTGGCCGGTCGAAATCGGCAGAGTCAGCGCGTCAAAAATCAGATCCGTGCCGTCGAGTCCATACTTCTTGGTCGCAAGATCATAAATGCGGCGTGCGATCGCGACTTTTTTCTCTGCCGTCAGCGCCATGCCGTCTTCATCGATCGTCAACGCGATTACCGCTGCGCCGTATCTCTTCGCCATCGGCAGAACTTTCGACGTGCGCTTCTCGCCATCCTCCAGATTGATCGAGTTGATGATGGCTCGACCGGGAATGCGCTTAAGAGCTTCTTCCACCACGTCGGCTTCCGTGGAGTCGACCAGGATCGGCGCCGGAACACGCGTGGCGATTTTTTCCAGAATCGAAGTGATGTATCCCTTTTCGTCCTCGCCCACAATGGCGCAGCACAAGTCCAGCATGTGGGAACCGTCGTTCACCAGCCGCTTCGCCAGCGCGAGGATGTCGTCATATTTCTTGCCTTGCACCAGCTTCCGGAAATGCTCAACCCGCGTCGTCGTGTTCATTTCTTCCGCGACAATCAGCGGCTTGGGTTCCAGATCGAGCGGCACCGTGGTATACGCACTGGAAGCGGCGCCCACGCGCTTGACTTCGCGCCGGGCTGGTTCCACTCCAGAAACCGCATCCACCACCGCTTTCAGATGTTCCGGTGCGGTACCGCAGCAGCCCCCGACAATGCGCACTCCGTAATCAACGACGAAGTGCTTGTGATATTCCGCCAGTTCCTGCGGAGTGAGTTTGTACACCGCATGACCGCCCACATTCTGCGGAAGACCGGCGTTGGGCAGCACCGAAACATACTTCGTAGAATTGAGGCCCAGGTAGCGGACCGCATCATTCATTTCCTTCGGCCCGGTCGCGCAGTTCATCCCGATCGCGTCGACATCGAACGGCTCCAGCGCAGTCAGGGCCGCGCCGATCTCGGTGCCTAGCAACATCGTCCCCGATTCCTGCAGCGTGACCTGCACCTGCACCGGCAGCCGTTTGCCCGCCTTCCGCATGGCTTCCAGCACGCCGATCGTCGCAATCTTGACCTGCAACAGGTCCTGCGCCGTTTCGATCAGCAGTATGTCGACCTCGCCTTCAATCAGCGCCGCAGCCTGCTCTTCGTAAGCCTCGACCATCGCGTCGAAGCCGATGTGCCCCAGCGACGGCAGCTTGGTGGTTGGCCCCATCGATCCGGCCACGAACCGCGGCCGGTCTTTGGTGGAAAATTGCTGGGCCACTTCTTTGGCGAGCTGCGCGGCCTTCACGTTGATCTCGTGGACCCGGTCGCGCAGATCAAACTCCCCCAGCACGATCCCCGTACCGCCAAACGTATTTGTCTCGACGACGTCGCAGCCTACGCGGAAAAAGTCCGCATGAATGTCGCGAATGATGTCGGGACGGCTCAACACCAGCACTTCACTGCAATTCTCCTTGCCCCAGTAATCGTCGAGGGTTGGATTGCGCTTCTGAATGTTGGTGCCCATCGCGCCGTCGTAGACCACAACGCGCTCTTGCACGGTCTGTAAAAAGTCAGCCATAGTAAATCGTCGTTAGTCGTTGGTCGCTACTTCTTCAAAATCGGTTTCCACGATCGTTTCTGCTTCGCGAAGAAGCGAACGACAAAGCCCATCCGCCGCTCCCATGCACGAACGCCGGTCTCAAGGACCGGCGTCGGCGGAACTCGAAACCTGTTCGGTTGTCAGCTGCCCGGCACCATTTGTACCGGCGCCCCACCGTCCACGTCGGCCTGATTGAACACGATGTTGGCTCCCATATGTGCTGGCCGGGGGGCCAGCATTTGCTCCTTGCGATAGACGAGGTTGGAAGCGTTGAACGTGGCTAACTCAAATCCATGTCCGTGCGTGATGGCGTCGGTAGGGCACGCTTCGACACAGTACCCGCAGAAAATGCAGCGGTTGTAGTCGATGTTGTATACCTTGGCGTACCGCTCGGCCCCGCTGACCCGGTTGCCTGCCGTGTTTTCCGCCGCCTCAATGTAGATGCAATTCGACGGACAGGCCGCCGCGCACAGGAAGCAGGCTACGCACTTCTCCAGTCCATTTTCGTCACGCTGCAACACGTGGGCCCCGCGGAAGCGGGCTTCCAGGCGTGCGCCGCGCAGCGGACCCTTGCCGTCTGGATAGTTTTCCACCGTGGTCGGCTGAAACATCTCCATAAAGGTGATGCTCATACCCTTGGCGATGGCGGCGATATTCTTCAGAACCGGCATACCCATTCAGTATACCGAAAGGCCCGGTGAGCCGTCTCTGCCCCCATTCGAAGCTGCGCGCTTATCCTGTATAGCGTGAGCAATACGATCGAGAACGAAACACCGCGCATTGGTCTGTGCGCCCGTTGCCGTTTCATGCGGTTGATGAACTCCGATCGCGGGTCAACTTTCTACCTGTGCGAGCGTTCTGCAACCGATGCAAGGTTTCCCAAATATCCGCGCCTGCCGGTGCTGCACTGCGTGGGATATGAGCCGCTGAAAAGCGAAGTTCAGGATCGCTGATTCTTTCATCTTCGCGGGAATAGATTAACTTCGGTGTCCCTCCAGATTCACGATCCCGGTGACTGCGGTCACTGCGCCATCATCCGTCTAAGCCGCACAATCGACTCGAACCGCAGGCGTCGATTGACTCCTGATCAAGAGAAACAGATTATGCTGCTGAAGATTCTTGCCGTAGGCGCGATCGTCATATTTTTCGTTTGACTGGTCGCCGTGCTCCAGGGTTGGAGCAAGAGTGCACTCTCGGACAGGCTCGTCGGCTTGTCGTTCGTGCTTGCTTTCGGAGTTGCAGCGGCGTGGGGCGCGCGGACTTTGGGATTGTTTCACTAAAGCGTCGCGCAACATCTGTCATCAAGCCTGGTCGACCCCCAACTCCTTTGCGAGCGCCTTCCACTTGCTGTCGACCAGTGCTTTCGTCTTCGTGTCCATCACTACTTCGTCAGGCCAGGGTCGCGTGAATCCCTCGGCCGCCCACTTGCGCGTGGCGTCGATGCCCATCTTCGATCCGTAGTTTGGCAGACGTGAAGCATGGTCGAGCGAGTCAATTGGACCCAGGGTGAACTGAAGATCGCGCTCGGGGTCGATGTGGTTCAGGGCCTTGAGCGTAACGTCGCCCAGATCCTGCACATTCACGTCGTGATCCACAACCACAATGCACTTGGTAAACATAGCCTGGCCCAGCGACCATACCGCATTCATGACTTTGCGCGCCTGCCCCGGATAAGACTTCTTGATCGAAACAATCATCAGGTTGTGAAAGACGCCCTCAATGGGCAGATTGATATCGACCAGCTCTGGAATGGTAAGCCTCATCAGCGGCAGAAAGACGCGCTCCACCGCCTTGCCCATATAGGCGTCTTCCTGAGGCGGCTTGCCGACAATCGTAGTCGCGTAGATGGGGTCTTTTCGATGCGTAATGCAGGTCAGATGGAAGACTGGATAGAGATCCTCGAGTGAGTAGAAGCCTGTGTGGTCGCCAAACGGCCCCTCGGTGCGAAGTTCATCGAGATTTACGTACCCTTCAAGAACGATTTCACTCGAAGCCGGCACCTCGAGATCGACGGTTTCGCATTTCACCAGATCGACGCCGGCTCCGCGCAGAAAGCCGGCAATCAGATATTCCTCGATATCAGGTGGCGCGGGAACGATGGCAGAAAAAGTTACAGCAGGATCGGTACCGATCGCGACTGCAACCTCCATTTTTCCGGAAGGACGATCGCCATCGGCCAGTACGCTGCCGCCGGAACTTCGCGCCATGATGTCGACGGCCGCGGACTTCCCCTCAACCGCCGCGCGCATGTGTTCGCGGGCATGTTCGGCAGCCACCTTTTGCCGCTGCCAGTGCATTCCGGTCGTGCGTTCGTCATAAACCTGCATCCGGTACATGCCGAGATTGCGCTTGCCCGACCGGGGATCGCGCGTCGTCACACAAGGCAGCGTGATGAAGCGGCCGCCATCCTTCGGCCAGCAGTGCAGGATCGGAAAGTCGAGAAGCGAAAAGTTGTCCCGCTTGATTACTTCTTTGCAAGGTCCAGTCGGCACCGTGCGCGGAAAAAACTTGCCCGCTTCCGTCAGCAGCGGAAGCATCTTCAGTTTGTCCAGGAAGCCCTGCGGCGTTTTGACATCCATGAACATGCGGATGCGCCCAGCGATCTCCTCGAACGAACTCACGCCCAGGGCAAGCTTCATTCGCGCTTCGGACCCGAACTGATTGATCAGAACCTGCGAACCGGCGCGGCCTTTCACGTTTTGGAAGAGAAGGGCAGCGCCGCCGCGAACACCCTTATCGTCGCTGCTTTTCGAAACACGATCGGTGATTTCGGCAATCTCGAGAACGGGGTCGACTTCGGTCTGAATACGCTTGAGTTCGCCGGCGCGGTCGAGCGCGGCGATCCACTGGCGGAGGTCGTCGAAGGGCAAGGGTTTCCTCTCTGTGACCGACGATTATAAGGGAATAAACCCGGAACTTCCTGGCCACCGATCCGCCGCCGCCGATTCACGCGGATCCGCGTCGCGGCTATTTTCGCTGCTCGAGCTTTACGCTGGCGCTGACCGCCTGGCCATCCCGCAGAACCTTCACTTCGACAACGTCGCCCACTTTGCTTCGCCGCAACGCGTCAGTGAAATCGTAGAGATTCTTGACGGGTTTATCCCCGAATTGGACGAGAACATCGCCGGCCTTTAATCCAGCCTTCGCCGCGGGTGAGTTCGGTTTCACGTCGGAAAACTTCACGCCGTTCTCCGTCTGACCGAAGTCGGGGATCGATCCGAAATACGGGCCGTAGCCACCACCGCCGCCTCCTGCTGGAGGCTTGTCTTCCGCCACTACTTGGAACGAAGGTGCGTCCTGCGCATTCGTCAGCTGTACTGCAACGTCGCCCACCATATCGAGCAAGCGGGCGGCCGACGGCGCGTTGATCTTGTCCCAGGTGTCGGAGGGCTTGTGATAATCCGAATGCAATCCGGAGAAGAAGAAGAGCACCGGAATCTTCTTCGACACAAACGATGTGTGGTCGCTCGACGAATAGCCTCCTGCCGAGTATTCGATCTTGAATGGCGTGTCCTTCTGCGCCTGTTCCAGCACTGCCTTGAATGTCGAACCAGTCCCAACTCCTCCGATGTAAACCTTGTCATCCTTGATGCGGCCGATCATGTCCATGTTGATCATGGCGACCGCCTTGGCGAGGGGTCGCGTCGGATTCTGCACCCAGGCGGCTGAACCAAGCAGTCCGAGTTCCTCCCCCGCAAAATTCATAAACAGAATGCTGCGCCTCAGTTGCCCGCCTCGCGGGGCGAGCAACCGCGCCAGTTCCAGAACGCCCGCCGTGCCGCTGGCATTGTCGTCTGCACCAGGATGAATCTGGCCGATCTGCGAGGGGGCGAGGGAGTCGAAATTGCCGCGGCCGAGGTGATCATAATGCGCACCGATGATCACATACTCGTCGCTTTGCCCCGGCAGCCATGCGACAACGTTGTTGACCGTGGCCCGCGTCGTTTCGATGTCGATATGCAACGAGGCGCGTACGGATTCCGGAAACGCGAACGAAGCCGGCTTCGTTCCTGAGTTGATCTGCTCCTGAACGTCCTTCAGAGATTTGCCGGCCGACTGGAACCAGGAATCCGCCACGCCATTCTTCACCTGCACAAATACAATGCCGACGTTCTCTGGTCCGCTCACGCTGCCAAAACGCGTGAGCAGATCTTCTTCGCCATCGCCAAGCTTGCCGTTCACCACGACAACGCCCTTCGCTCCGTGATTGCGCGCGTTGATCGCCTTGGTGATCAGCTGAGAATGCTGCGTGAGTCCGTGATTCCCGCTTTTTCCTGCGAATCCCGATGGCTCGTAGCGCAGCACAACTACGATCTTGTCTTTGACGTCGACATCCGCGTAGTCGTCGTAATGGAACTCGTCGGCGGTCGCGCCATATCCCACGAAAACGAGTGGCCCTGAGACTTGCCCGGAAGAAGAGAAGCTGAAGGGAACGAAGTCCTGATCAATCTTCAGATTTTTCTTAAGCCCGTTCGTTTGAACGGAGAAGTCGTTGTCCGACTTGAGCCGAGCGCCTGTGACGACCGTGAAGGGCTGAAGATAGCCGCGGACTCCGGCCGGTTGAAGGCCGAGTTCCTTATAGCGCTTTTCAATCAGATGCTCGGCGCGAGTCAGGCCCTTGGTGCCGGCGCCACGGCCCTCCATCTCCGGAGAGGCGAGCGACTTGATGTCATTCAGATATCGCCCGGGATCGGCCGGCTGGACTGTCGTCGATGCTGCAACCAGCAGCAACGCCGCAGCCGCCAGCAGGAAACGACGAAAGCTTTGTTGACTTGTCATAATTGAATGGCCGGTGAAGCCAGAATCGTAGGGCGTTGCGTAGATGGTGTCAACGAAACACCATCACTCGCGAACGCTATCGGGGTACAACCTCGCGCGACACTCCGGGCAGATTCCGTGGCTGAAGTCAGCCTCGGTGTGATTCCGAATATAGGTCTCCAGATTCTGCCAGCTGCCTTGCTTGTCGCGAATCTTTCGGCAGGAAGCGCAAATCGGGAGCAAACCGCTCAGCGTCTTGACTCGCCCGAGAGCTTCCTGCAGTTCGCGGATCAACCGTTCCCGTTCGGCGTCAGCGGTCTTGCGCTCGGTGATGTCGCGGATGATGATGCACGTCCTGGAATTTCCGTCCGGAGCTTCGAAGACCACCGACGAAAACTCGACCGGGAACAGGGTGCCGTCTTTCCGTCTGGCGCGCAGCTCCCCGTGGGCTCGTCCGGTACGGCGCCGTTCGGCTATCAGCACGGAAAGCTGCGGGTCCGACGAATCGATCATCCCCTGGCGGCCCTCCTGCAGAATTTCTTCCCGCGTGCGTCCAAAGATTCGGCATGCCGCGGGATTGGCATCGAGAATCGAGCCATCGGGTGCGGTTAGCATCAGTCCATCAAGGCTGTTTTGAAAGAGCAGGCGATACAACGCCTCGCCGCCGGAGTGCGTATCACGCATCCTTGATTCAGGAGGTTGGATCGATGTCATGAGATATCGAAAATCTTCCAGGTTTCGCGGCGCCCGAGAGCCTCGAGATTGCGCCAGAGGGACCGGCGCAAGTTAAGTGGAATTTTACGGGATATGCTCCCCCGAGGCAACTAGCCGCGATAGTCGTGCGTGTCGTCTATGACCGTCCCATCAAATCGAGAGTTACCTTCTCCACTGCTTTCCACGCCTCGCTCCGGGGATCAATTACATCGAAATGGCCGGCTCCGCGAATTTCCACCAGCTGCGCATCTTCCTTATCCTTTCCGCTTCTCTGGTGCTTGGCATCCACGTAATTGCGGCTGAATGCGGGAGGAACCACGTCATCGGCCAAACCGTGGATCAGACACTGGCGGGCCTTGGGCACAGAAAGCTGCATCGGATCGGCTTCGCGATAGTGATCGGGCACATCAGCCGGTGTGCCGCCGAGGAACTCGACCACGGCATCGTTACTGAGATGAAGCTGATAGGCCCGCTGAAGATCGATCACGCCGGCCAGTGAGACGACGCGAGTGACAGCCCGTTCGTGGCTCGCCAGGCACAGCGCGAGCTGCGCTCCAGCCGAGTGCCCCATCACGAGGAGTCGCTCGACGTCGAATTTGTGCCGATCCGCGCTCTGGACAAGGAAATCCTGCGCGGAGCGAATATCTGCGAAAGTGCCCGGCCAGCCCCCTCCTTCGTTGCCCACGCGCCGGTATTCGACATTGGCGGTAGCTAATCCTTTCGCCGTAAGTGCCGCGCAAAGATGGCTGGCATGATCAAGATTGTATCGGGCTCGCCAATAGCCGCCGTGGATGTTGATGACAAGAGGATACGAATTTCTGTCCTTCTCTCGTGGCAGTCGCAAATCGAAAAACTGGTTGGGGTCCGAGCCGTAGGCGATGCGGGCATCAGCAGGTTTGGGCGCCAGGGTGAGGATGTCGCCAGACATGGTCGGACGTCGTTGTTAATTGTAGTCCAGTAGTTTCCTGCGGCGATGCGGCATCCCGCCCATCATTCGTAGCGCAGAGCCTCGATAGGATCGAGATTCGCCGCGCGCATCGCCGGAACCATGCCGCTGATCACCCCCACCACCGCCAGGATCGATGTTGCCACCAGCAGAATCATGGGCGAGACGATCAGGCGGATGTCGCCCGCTTCCGCATGCTTCGCCATGGCGCTGTACAGGGTCAGCCTTCCTACAGAAAGCGACACTGCATAGGACAGCAGAATTCCCAGCAGTCCTCCCAGCGCCGTGATCACCATCGCTTCGGCTAGAAACTGGATCAGGATGTCGTGGCGGCGCGCACCCAAGGCCTTCTCCACGCCGATTTCTCGAGTACGCTGCGTCACCGATACCAGCATGATGTTCATCAGGCCGACCCCGCCAATCCCCAATGTGACCGTGCCGATAAAGGCGAGCAGAACTTTCAGCGCCATCGTGATGATGCCGAACTGCGAGAGCTGTTTTTGTGCATCAAAGACAAAAATCGCACGCGGATCGTCGGATTTGAAGTTGTGCGCCGTGGCGAGCGTGTCGCGGATCGTCTTCGCCATTTTGTCGTGGTCCAGTCCGATCGAGTCGAGCCAGATTCCGTCCAGATAGTGATTGTCCTTCAGCGCGTCCATCGAGTTAAACGGGATATAGATCACCCGGTTGTCGTCGCTGTCGCCCTCCTGCATACGCGGTTTGCCGACTCCAATCACCTCGAAGCTGACGCCGTCAACGCGTATCGACTCACCCAGCGCCGGCATTCCCGAAAAAAGCTTGTCGCGCGCTTCCGAGGCGATCACGGCGTAGAGTCCGTGCTGATTGTTGTCGGCATCGTTGATGAAACGTCCCTCCGACAGATCGAGACTCCAGATATCCGCAACGGACGGATCGACGCCCATCACGGGAAAAGTGAATGAGCGATTCCCATTCTGCACGGTGGATTGTTTGTCCGCCTCACGCGCGATGTGGCGGCACAGCGGCACGTTGTTCCGCAATAATTCGATATCGTCGTTGGTAAACCGCACCAGCACGCCTGCCTTGTTACCGCCCGCCTGCTGCGAAGTGCGGCCCGGGAACACGCCAACCGCTGTCGCCCCAAAACTCTCGAAAATGTTCTCAATGGCGCGCCCGAAGCCATTGCCGTAGGACAGCAGGAGCACCACCGTGGCAATTCCCCATGCCATGCCAGCCATCGTGAGCAAAGTTCGGCGCACGTCGTGACGCATGGCGGAATACGCTTGATGAAGTAGATCCCGATAGATGGAAAACGCAGACGGTCCGGCAACGGCTTTGTGAGCTTCTTCCGCTCCTGTGCGTTGCGCGGAACCAGCGATGTCAGTTCCGCACAGCGCAGGGAAATCCCCAGATTCGTTTGGCGATCGTTCCATGCGATTCACTATTCTTTTCGCAGAGCCTCCACCGGTTCGAGCAAAGCTGCTCGACGCGCGGGGTACAAACCAGCGGCCACGCCTGCTACCGCTAGCGAAATCACTGCGAGAGCGGCGGTGGAGGCAACCAGCTTCGGCGGATCGAATCCCTCGCCCAGGCTGACATTGGAAAGCAGACCCATGAGCCCAGCCGCGCCGCCAATTCCGATCGCTCCACTCATGACAGTAAGAAAGGCGCCTTCCACGAAAAACTGAAACATGATGCTCTTGTTCGTCGCGCCCACTGCCTTGCGCAACCCGATCTCGCGAGTTCGGTCGGCCACCGCGACCAGCATGATGTTGATAATCCCGATGGCTCCCAGCGCAAGAGTCACCAGTCCCACGCTGCCCAGAAAAAAATTCATCGCGTCAAAAATCTTCCCCACCTGGTCGACGGTGCTGACCGTATCCCATTCGTCGAACGAGTCCGGATTGCTCGGGTCAAAGCCGTGGTTGCGAGCGATGACTTCGTGGACTTCTTCCTTCGCCTTCTCGTGCAGGGCGCGCGACTTAGGCTGGTAGTCGATGACGGAAATCACGTCCGGATCGATGCCCACGTTGGTCAGCCGGAAAAATTCCTGCATCGTGTTGAACGGAACAATGCTCTTCAGGTTCAGGTTGGCATTGTCTCCATGGCCGATACGCTGCAGCGTGCCAATCACCGTAAAGCGAATGCCGTTGAGAAGAATGGTGCTGCCGACCGCCGGGCGGCCCAGAAAAAGCGTGCGCCGGGTTTCATCGCCGATGACGATCACGGGTCGCTTCTGCTGGTCATCCATGTCGTTGATCCAGCGGCCCTCGCTGATCGGCATATAGCGAATTTTGTTGAACATCGCCCGCACGCCAATGATTTGCCCGGCCGACTGGTAGAAGTCGCTGACCGCGCGGATGTCACTGCGCTGAATCACCGGCGTCGCCAGCCCAACGCTGTGGCAGTCGCGCAAGATGTCCTCGTAATCCCGGTAGGTCAGGTAATACTGCCGCAGCGCCGTGAAACTGCCCTGCATCACGGGAGCCCGGGACGACCAGATGAACATCACATTTTCGCCGAGGGAATCGAACTGTTTCTTGTTGCCCGACCTGAAACCCTCGCCCAGCCCCACCAGCAGGAGCAGGGAACCAACCCCCCAGGCAATCCCAAACATAGTCAGGAACGACCGCAGTTTATGGGCCCACAGCGTGCGGATCGTCTGGCCGAAAATGTCGAGAATCAGGCGCACACCTCAAATTATACGGGGTGCGCTCGATTTCCTTTGATTCTGGCCGAACAGCGAATCTCCGGAAACAATCTCCGCCTCTTCGACATCCGCAAAGCGGAAGCTGTTGATTGTGGGCCAACGGGCCGTCCTGCACGAGAATTTTTCGCAGAAAGTCGTACCGATTCGTCCCCGAGTTCGCTATTCTCTAGCGGGATGATCACTCTTGCTCTCAGCGAATTGCTGGGCGCCACGGTATATGACCCGTCTGGCGCGGCGGGACGCGTCCGCGAAGTTACGCTCGCCCCGCAGGAGGATCGCTCCCGCATCACTTCTCTGATCGTTCGAACCAAGTCGGGCAATCGGTTGCTCCCCTTCTCCGCCGTCTCAGCCATCAATGGCGGCGTCCAGACCACCACCGTGTCAGCCGAATGGCCCGCCGCGAGCGGCACGGAGGGATTGTTTCTGCTCGAGCGCGACCTGCTCGACCAGCAGGTGATCGACATCAACGGACGAAAGGTCGTCCGCGTCAATGATGTGGATCTGCAACTGGACGCTCAGAAGGACGCCAACCGGACTCATCCCGTGCTGCGCGTGCTCGCCGTCGACGTAGGAGCCCGCGGCGCCGTCCGGCGGCTGCTGCGCGGGGTCGCCCCGAAAGGTGCTCTGCATGCGCTGCTGGGCAGAATTCCGCCCCGCAATATTCCGTGGAATTTTGTTGATGTCATCGAGACCGATCCGGCGCGGCGCGTGAAGCTCAAGATCTCGCACGATGGTCTCGCCAAGCTGCATCCTGCCGATATCGCAGATATTGTCGAGGATCTGGCTCCCGACGAGCGGCAGGCGGTCTTTCAGACTCTGGACGAGGAAACCGCAGCCGAGGCTCTTGAGGAAGTGGAACCCAGGGTCCAGAAGTCCATCGTCGAATCGCTGGATTCCGGACGCGCCGCCGACATTGTTGAGGAGATGAATCCGGACGCTGCCGCCGACTTGCTGGCCGATCTCCCCGAAGAACGCACCGAGCAAATCCTGGTTCAAATGGAACCGGAAGCGCAGCAGGATGTCGTCGAACTGCTCGAGCACAAGGAAGAAACCGCCGCCGGCCGCATGACGACCGAGTTCCTCGCTCTGCCAGTGGCGGCGACAGCCCAGAATGCGATCGATTCCATGCGGGAATTTGAAGGCGGCGTCGAAGCAGTCAGCACGATCTACCTCGTCGATTCCCACGGTACCTTAGTCGGCGCGGTCCCGTTGGCCCGAGTCGCCTTGGCGCAGCCCCCGACACCGATGCTCTCGCTGATCCAGGAACCTCTCATCCTCGCGCACGAAGGAGTTGCCGACAACGAAGTCGCCGAATTATTCGACAAGTACAATCTCATGACTCTGCCCGTTGTCGATGAACGCAACAAGCTGACCGGCATTATCACTTCCGACGACGTGATCAGCATGTTGCGGGCGAAGCTGTAGACGGCGCCGCGCATTCGCCCCGCCATCCCCAATTACCGCGATTGGGCACTTTTCGGTTGGCCAGACTCGCCGCGTGCATTTATTCTGTTCCATCGTTTGTACCTGCAGTTTGCTCCATCCACATGTCAGCGAAAAACGCGCATGAGCTTTCTGAGGCGTTGGAAGATCCGGA
>Ga0335078_10000228_pt1 | contig 91393 bp, 82 predicted proteins | sample Lox_Sample_32_FD_206711 | JGI IMG/M metagenome (GOLD analysis project Ga0335078, IMG submission 206711) | Soil microbial communities from Loxahatchee National Wildlife Refuge, Florida, United States - Lox_Sample_3.2 | ecosystem: Environmental > Terrestrial > Soil > Wetlands | place: USA... | reverse complement strand
TCCATCGGCTCAATCTTGACGCGGCTGGACACGTTCCTTGCCCAAAAGCCCATCCGCCATATGGTTTCCCAGCCGGAGAACCGGCTGGATTTTGCAGAGATCATGGATACGGGCAAAATCTTTCTGGCGAAGCTCCCCGAGGGGCTTTTGGGCCGGGAGAATTCATATCTTTTGGGAGCCCTGCTCGTGGCCAAGTTCCAGCAGATCGCCATGAGCCGGCAGGCCAAAGCAATCGCCGCTAGGCGTAACTTCTGGCTCTATATCGACGAGTTCGCCAATTTCATCACACCTTCGATGGCGGAGATCCTCACCAATGCCCGCAAGTACCGAATCGGCCTCACGCTGGCTCATCACGAATTGCAGCAGTTGGAGCGCAATCCGGACGTGGCGAGCGCCGTCATGTCGCATCCGTTCACCCGGATCGTGTTCAGGGTGGGCGACAACGATGCCAGGAAACTGGCCGACGGCTTTTCATATTTCGAGGCGAAGAACATTCGGAATCTGGAGATCGGCCGGGCGGTGTGCCGCGTTGAGCGGAGCGATTTTGATTTCAATTTGAGCGTTCCGCTCCCTGAGGAGCCGGACAAAAGTGCAGCCGCCATGCGACGGCAGGAGGTTATCACGGTTTCGAGGAAAAAATATGGCACGGCGCGGGCGGATGTGGAGGCGATGCTGGTCAAATCCAGAGTGACAGCGCCGCCAGATGAAACGCCGGTTGCTTCCCTGCCGGCCAAGCCGGTCGCTATCATCCCCCAACCCCAGCCCCCAAGGGCGGCGGAGGTTCCCCCGCCTTCGCCGCCCATCATCATTCCGGAAGCTGCCGAAGCACTGAAACCTTCCGAAGTTCCGAATCCAAAGGAACAGCCGGCTCCAAGCGTCAAACACGAGCCGCCGCGCAATTTAGGGCGGGGCGGGGCGCAGCACCAGGCCATTCAGAAGCGCATCAAAGAGGCGGCAGAAGGGCTTGGCTTCCGCAGCGTCATCGAAAAGCCGGTGCTGGACGGCCAGGGTAGCGTGGATCTGTGGCTGGAACGGAACGGTCAGACAATCGCCTGCGAAATCTCCATCTCGACCACCATTGACCACGAAGTGGGCAATGTCGCCAAATGCTTGAAAGCCGGGCTTCCGAAAGTGGCGGTGATTTGTCTGGATGAGGGGCGATTGCAGAAGATTGAGGCGGCCGTTTCCGGCAGTCTTGGTGCGGACTCGGCCGCGAAGGTGGAGTATTTTCAGCCCGATCCGTTCATCGCGTATTTGAAGACGTTGCAGCCGCCTGCGCCACAGCCCACCGAATCCCAATACGGTGGATACAAGGTCAAACGCTCGATTCCAAAGCTTTCCGCACAGGAACAGAAGCAGAAGGAGGACATCGCCCATCGCATTATGGCTGAGACGATGCGACGAAAGTGATTACAAATCGTTGAACCATATAGATATGGCGAGCATGACACGATTCGCAGGCCGTAAGTTGTAATTGGGTCACAAATCCCTAGTAGGTGAGGATAGCGAAATAACCCTCCAAAGCCCCCAAACAAGAAAACCGATTAAAAAAGGAAAAATGAGTGCTAAAAAAGTTCAATTCAATACGCGAATTGCCAAAAAATATAAGGTCAACATTAAGGTGGAAGCTGCCGAGACACGCCAGAGCGTCCAAACTGTCACCGAAACCATGATCGCGAAGTTTTTCCATTCTTACCCTTCCCAGGCAGATCGCGAGAAAGCATATCGCGAACATTTGCGAAAAAGATAAGCTCGGACGGAACGGCCCTAAGGCGCCGCCTGATTAAACTCAGCCAGTCTTTTTCCAACACGCCCGTCCACAGCCTCATTTTGCCTTCAACAGGTAGACCGGGCCAATCACGCGAAAATGGGAATGCTTTTCTATGATGCGACGGCGCAGTTTGGTCAGATTTCTTTCCGGGCGTTCTTCCACATCCTGCATGGTTGCCCGTGTGACTTTCAGTTCGCGCCCAAGTTCAGCTTTGCTCTTGCCCGATTGTTCCCGGAATTGCTTCGCCAATTTTGCGAGTTCCGGCTCGGAATACATTTGCTGTTTTGCCATGCGTTTAATCATGTCAATAAGTCAGTAAGATTACCATACTTTTTTCTTGCCTTGCCCCGGTGATTTTTGATATGAACTCGTGGTATGAAGGACAATCGTGTCTTGAACAAGCCGGTTGGCATCTGGATCCGGGTTTCGACCGAGGACCAGGCCAAGGGCGAAAGCCCTGAACACCACGAGGAACGCGCCAGGGCATATGCCAAGAGCCGCGGCTGGCAGGTCAAGGAAGTGTACGACCTTGCCGGGCAGAGCGGCAAGGCCGTCATGCAGCACCCGGAGGCCAAGCGCATGATGAAGGACGTGGAGCGCGGCCACATCACCGGCCTGGTGTTCTCCAAGCTGGCCCGGCTGTCCCGCAACCGGCGCGAATTGGAGGACTTTTCGGACTTCTTCAACAAGCATCAGGCCGACCTCATTTCGCTCTCCGAAGCCATTGATACCAGTACAGCCGGAGGCCGGATGTTCTTTCACCTGCTTGGCGTGTTCGCCCAATGGGAGCGGGAGGAAATCACCGAGCGGGTGAATGCCTCAGTCCTCACCCGCGCCAAGCTCGGCAAAACCATCAACGGCAGCGCCCCGTATGGATACCAGTGGAAAGACCGCAAATTGATCATCCGGCCCGAGGAAGCGGCCGTCCGGCGCAAGGCATACGAACTGTTCCTGCAATGCCGCCGCAAGGGGCAGGTCGCCCAGCATTTGAACGCCGCCGGGTATCGCACCCGGCAGGGCTCCATCTGGCGGGATACCTCGATTGTGCGCATCCTGGACGAATCCAGCGCCAAAGGGGTATATGTCTTCAATACCATGCGCCAGACCGGGAACTGGCGCACCGAACCCAAGCCGGAGAGCGAATGGGGCAAGGCCGAGTGCCCACCCATTATCTCCGAAGACCTGTGGAATCAGGTGAACCAGATCATCGAGGAACAGCTGAAATCGTGGAAAAAGCCCGGCAAGCCGCCCGTTCACCTGTTCAGCGGTCTGGCACATTGCTCCTGCGGCCACAAGATGTATGTGGCGGCCAACAGCCCGAAATACTTTTGCCGCAAGTGTTGCAACAAGATACCCATCACCGACCTTGAGAATATCGTCCGCAATGAGTTGAAAGCCTTCTTTGGCGAGCCGCAGCGGATCGAGGGCCATATGCGGGAAGCCGGCCGGAATCTGGCCGAGAAATCCGACCTGCTGGACGCCCACCGGCGGGAAATCCAGAAAGTCAGGGACGAAATGACCCGGACGATGAAGCTGTATCAGCAAGAACAGATCACCGCCCAGGGCTTCGGCGAATTCTACAAACCGGCCGAGGAACGACTGAACCAGCTTCTTGCCGAATTGCCCAAATTGGAGGCCGAGGTGGACTTCCTAAAAGTGAACAAGCTATCAGCAGACGACGTACTCCATGAGGCCAATACCCTCTATGAACGCTGGCCGAAACTGCCGCCGGAGGACAAGCGCAAGATCGTCGAAGCCCTGATCGAAAAGATCGTGATCGGCGACGGCGAAATCGACCTAACCTTCTCACACCTGCCATCTTCCGAAGAACTATGCAAAAACCAGCAGAGCCTAGGCACGGTGAGAGGGCGGCCATTATCCGCCGGACCGAGCTTCAGGAGAAACGGGGCGGCGATTTTGGCCCACTCTTCGGGAGTCGGATATCCGGAAGCCGATCCACCGAAGCAACTGCGCAGCATGTCGGTGTTGATGATGCCCGGATTCAACGGCACGGCCGCCATGCCGGCGGGCAGTTCCCGGGCCAGCGACTGGGTCAGGCCTTCGATGGCCCACTTGGTCGCGCAATACGGCGCCACTTCCGCGCTGGTGGATCGACCCCAGCCGGAGCTGAAATTCACGATCACTCCGCTGCCGCGCCGGATCATGGCCGGCACAAAATGGCGGATGACGTTCGCCGGGCCTTTGAGGTTCACGTCCACCACTTTGGAGAATTCGTCCGCTCCGACCTGCCAGAGCGGCGCGTTGCGGTTGATGACGCCGGCGTTATTCAGCAGCAAATCCGGCGCGCCGTGAACGGCCAGCAACCGCCCGGCCCAGGCCGCCACCGATTCATCCGCCGAAACATCGACGGCGGCGAAATCACCTGCCGCGGCGAAATGCTTCTGCAACTGTGTGATTTCCGGTTTCGACCGGCCGCAGCCGAACACGGTGTGGCCGAGCCGGATGAACTCTTCCGCCAGGGCGCGCCCGCAACCGCGGGACACGCCGGTAATCAGGATGGTTTTCATGTTTCAGGAGGAACCGGCGTTTGAAATGGAGCCAGGATCACTCGCCGCGCCGCGTTTCAGGTTCGGGGATTGAACTTTGATTCGCGCGCGAGTTGTTCCCACAATTTTTTCTCCGTTTCAGTGACTTTGGCCGGCACGGTAATCCGGACGATGACGATGAGATCGCCCGGCGTGCCGTTGCGCGCGGGCAGGCCGCGTCCGCGCACGCGCAGCTTCTGGCCGCTCTGGGTGCCGGCGGGAATTTTGATATTCACGCGTCCATCGAGGGCGGGGACGGAAAGGTTGGCGCCCAGCACGGCTTCCCACGGCGCAAGTTCCGCTTCATAGAGCAAATTATGATCTTGCACGTCAAAGTCCGGATGTTTGGCCAGGCGCACGCGCAGGTATAAATCTCCCGCCGCGCCACCGTCCGAACCGGCCTCGCCGCGTCCGGCCACGCGCAACCGCTGTCCATCGGTGACCCCGGGAGGGATCTTGACCTGATGCGTCTCGGTCTTAACCGTACGTCCGACCGGGTGACGCACGTTGACGGTGCGCACCGATCCGCGCAGGGCTTCATCGAGCGTGACCAGGATGTCGCCTTCGATGTCCCGGCCGCGTTCACCGGGTTCTTCGCCGGCAAACCCGGTTGAATGGTCGAAACCGCCGGTGCGGCCGCGCATGCGCGATCCGAATAATTGCTCGAAGAAGTCGCTGAAACCGGTACCGCCGAATTCAAATTCAAAGTCCCGGCCGCCGGCACTCCCGCCGGGAAAGGGCCGCCCTCCCCCGCCAAAATTCTCCCAGCCGGGCGGCGGACGAAAATCGGCGCCGGATTTCCAATTGGCGCCCAATTCATCGTATTTTTTCCGTTTGGCGGGGTCGCCCAGGACTTCGTAGGCCTCGTTGATCTCCTTGAATTTTTCCTCGGCCTTCTTTTTGTCCCTGGCAACGTCCGGATGGTACTGCCGCGCCAGTTTGCGGAAAGATTTTTTGATTTCGTCGTCGCTGGCCGTGCGGGTCAGGCCAAGGATTTCGTAATAATCTCTATATTGAACGGGCATAAACCGTCGCCGCGCCGGCGGCGATTCCCGGAGAATGTGCCTGTTGCGGAGGTTTTGTCAAAAGTTTGCCGCGCGGCGGGCCATTTGGGCGGCTCGGGTCGCGCTGCGACCCGCCGGCGCCTCGCCGTGCGAGGCGCACCACCTTGAAATCAGGACAACGCCCCAACCGGCTCAGGGTTGCACCTGGGTATTGTCCACGCTGAGGAAGCGTGTTCCAGCCACGTCGCCTTCGCGATGCCAGACTTTGAGCAGAATCTGGTCGCCCCGGGCGTGCCGGCCCAATCGGACGGCGTCCTCGGCATTTTTCACCGGTTGATGGTTGATCTCCACGATGACATCGCCGCGCTGCAGGCCGGCTTCGGCGGAATTTGACGCCTCGTCGACATCGGTCACCAGCGCTCCTTTGAAAGTCCGCTCCTTGATGCCGAGTTGCAGTCGCAGGTTGTCATCCAGATCCTGCACCGTCACGCCGTCCAGGGAGTCGGCCATGGAACTGCCGGGCGGCCTTTGATTCCGGGTCGTCTCCGTTTCCGACATTCGCACGGGCAATTCGGCGAGATTGACGGTCACCGTTTTGGTTTGTCCGTCGCGATACAGTTTCACGGTGGCGGGGGTTCCGGGCGCGCATTCGGAAACGGCCAGAATCAGGCTGTGCGCATCCGCGACGTCCTTGCCGTTGAACGCCACGATGACGTCGCCGGACTGGATGCCGGCTTTCTCGGCCGGCGTGCCGGGATAGACATTGCCGACCAGCGCACCGTTCTGGTCGGACCGGCCGAAGCCTTTGGCGAGACCGGGCGAAAGGTCCTGTGGCAGGACGCCGAGGTAACCGCGGGTAACGCGGCCGTTGACCAGGATGCGTTCCATGGCATGGCGCGCCAGGTTGATCGGCACGGCAAAGCCAATGCCCTGGTTTCCGCCGTTGCCGTTGGGAACGATGCCGGTGCTGATGCCGACCAACCGGCCGTCGGCATCCACCAGGGCGCCGCCGGAATTTCCGGGATTGATGGCCGCGTCCGTCTGGATGAAATCTTCATAACCATTGAAACCCAGTCCGCTGCGGCCGAGCGCGCTGACGATGCCCATCGTGACCGTCTGGCTCAATCCATACGGGTTGCCGATGGCCAGGACCAGATCGCCGATCTCCAGTTGGTCGCTGTCGGCCAGCGTGATGGCCGGCAGATCCCGGGCATCGATCTTCAGGATGGCAACGTCGGTCGGCGGGTCGGCTCCGATCACCCGGGCGGCGTATTCCTTTTTCTCGTCGCCCATGGAAACTTTGATTTCATCCGCGCCGTCCACGACATGATTTGCGGTCAAAATGTAGCCATCCGGGGAAACAATGACGCCGGAACCGAGGCTTTGTTCCCGGCGGGTTCGTTGGCGGGAATTGTCCGGCGCCTGGCCGCCAAAAAACTGCCGGAAAAACGGATCATCGAGCATCGGGTTGCGCAGGGGGCGCATTCGCACGATATGGGTGGAATAGATATTGACGACGGAGGGGGCGGCTTTTTTGACGATCGGCGCCAAGCTGGCGCCAAACCGGACATCGCGATTGACCGGTGTGGTTTCAACCCGGATGGCCGGCTCAGTCCCCTTGCCCAGCAAAGGGACGCGGTATTGCACCAGGGCAGCCACCAGCAACGCAACCGCCACTCCGGAGCAAAATCCTCCCCATGCCTTGAACTGGTGTGTCATCGTTCGCTGGACTACTTTGACACCGAACCGACTGAATGTCCAAACCGCCTTCCGACTATTTGGGCGGAGAATTGGTCGGCTGCGCCTGCTGGGCTTTTTCCACGTCCTCGGGCTTGATCACTTCGATTTTTGCGCCCTTCTTCATTTCCTCGAGGGACGGCACCTTGACGATATCGCTGGTCAGCGGCGCGGGCGGCGGCGCCGGATGCTCCGCGGAAACCAGCTCCACTTCAAAAATCAGGAGGGAATTGGGCGGGATGCCGGGCCGTCCCTGTTCGCCGTACGCCAGGTCCGACGGGATGAACAATTCCCATTTGGAACCGACATGCATTTTCTGAAGGGCCTCGGTCCAGCCGGGAATGACCTGGTTTACCGGGAACTGGGCGGGTTTGCCGCGCTTGTAGGAATTGTCGAATTCCGTCCCGTCCAGCAGCGTGCCGCGGTAGTTGACGGTGACGATGTCGTTGGACCCCGGTTGCGGACCGGTACCGTCGGTGATGACTTTGTATTGCAGGCCATCGGTCAGGGTGATGACGCCGGGATTGCTGTGGTTCGTTGCCAGAAAGACCATTCCGTCGGCCTTGTTTTTCCCGGCGGCAGCCAGGCGCATTTCCTCACGTTTGGCCTGGACGGTCTTCTGATAATCCGCCAGCGTCGTGCGCATTTCATCGGTGGTCAGCAGCGTCTTGCCACCTTGCAGGTCCTTCATTCCGCGGGCGACCATCTCGCTGTCCACCTCGACGCCCTGGAGTTGAAAATTATGACCCAGCATCATGCCGACCGCATAGCTGACGCGCGCCCTTTCGCTGTTCAACTCATTCGTGCCGGCCGGCGCCGGGCTTTCCGGCGCGGCGGCGGGTGTTGCCGCGGGGGAGCCTGTCGCGGCGGCGGGTTTTGGAGAAACTTCGCTTGGTTTCGAAGCGCAGCCCGCCAGAGCGGCAACGCCCAGGGAAACAACCACGGCCCGGATCATATTTTTCATAATATCAAAATTTAGAGCCGGCATTATCGCGATTGGAATTAAAATTGCAATTCTGTTTTACATTGAAAATCCGGCCATTCAAAATGGTTTCTTTGCTGAACGAATCTGCTTACACTTGGTCGAAGTTGTGCTAATTAAAATGAGTCGTCCTAAAATAAGGTCGCTGGTTCTGGTCGCCGCCGTGTCGCTGGCCGGGTTTGTCATCATCGTGGGCTGTGCCACCAAGTCGGTTTCCACACCAGCTCTGGAGGCTGCCGCTCCGCCCCCGGACTCCCCGCCGACGCTGGCGCCCGGGCCGAATGACGCCCACATCGCCTACGTCACCGCCCGGTTGCTGGAGGAATTTCACTATTCGCAGCAATTGCTCGACACGGGTGTTTCCGAAAAGTTTTTCGACGCCTACCTGAACGAGCTGGATCCGCAGCATGAAAATTTCCTGCAAAGCGACCTGAAGGATTTTGCCTTCTTTCGGACCAACCTTGACAATTACACCATCGGCACCAACGGCAACGCCAACCTCACGCCCGCCTTTGCCATTTATGAACGCTTTCTCGAACGCATCCGGCAGCACGGCGACTACGTAAATGACCTGTTGCAGGAGAATAAATTCAAATTCAACACCGACGAACATCTCCAGCTCGACCGGCGCCATGCTCCGTATCCCAAAGACCTGGCCGAGGCGGAACTGCTCTGGTCACAGCGTCTGCGCTACGAATATCTCCAGGAAAAACTCAGTCGCGAAATCTCCCCGACCAACGTCAGCGAAGTCGTGCCGTTGACATCATCAAACCTGGCGGATATCAGCGACACCCTGGCCCGGCACTATCGCTGGAGCCTCCACATGATGACCAACTGGGACGGCACGGACGTATTGCAGGCGTATCTCAACGCGCTGGCCCACGCCTACGACCCGCATTCGGATTATCTCAACAACGAACACGCCCAGGATTTTTCCATCAGCATGAGCCTGTCGCTCTTCGGCATCGGCGCCCAGCTGTCCGAGGATGACGGCTATTGCACCATCAGTTCACTCGTCCATGGCGGACCGGCGGAAAAGAGCAAACAACTGCATGAGAAAGACCGGATCGTGGCCGTCGCCCAGGGCAATCGGCCGCCGGTGGACGTGGTGGATATGGAACTGGGCCGGGTCGTTCAGCTGATTCGCGGCGCCAAGGGAACGGAAGTGCGCCTGACCATCAGTCCGGCCGAAGACCGGACTGCGCGCCGGATGGTGACCCTGATCCGCGATGAAATCAAACTGGAAGACCAGGAAGCCAAGGCTCAACTCATTGAAATGCCGGACGGCCACGGCGGCACCAATCGCCTGGGGGTGATTGATTTGCCCTCTTTTTATGCCACGATCGATTTGCCGGGGAACAGCGATCATTCGACCGTCAAAAGCACCACCGCCGATGTGTCGCGCCTGATCAAAAAACTCAAGTCGGAAAAGGTGAACGGCATCATTCTTGACCTGCGCAGCAACCCCGGCGGGTCGCTCGAAGAAGCCGTCAAATTCACCGGCCTGTTCATCAAAGACGGGCCGGTGGTGCTGGCCCGCACGCCGGAAGGATCGGTGAATGTGGACAGCGATTCCGATTCTTCGCTGCTGTACGACGGCCCGATGATCGTCCTCATCAACCGTTTCAGCGCGTCGGCGTCGGAAATCGTCGCCGCCGCCCTGCAGGATTACGGTCGCGCGCTGGTCGTGGGTGATATTTCGACTTTTGGCAAAGGCACGGTGCAGAATCTGAATCCATTGCGTCCGCTCATCCGGCCGGCCACGCCCACGGCCACCAATGACCCGGGCACCGTCAAAATCACCATTCGCAAATTCTACCGGGTGACCGGTGCCTCCACCCAGTTGAAGGGGGTCGTCCCGGACATCGTCGTGCCGGATATATTGAATTATTCGACGCAGTACGGCGAGTCGGCGCTGGAAAACCCGTTGCCCTGGGACACCATTCCCAGTGTGACCTATTCCAAGCTGAATCTGGTGCAGCCTTACCTTGAAGAGTTGAGCCGCCGATCGGCCGCGCGCCTGGCGACGAACCAGGATTTCAACTACGTCCGCCAGGACATCAATGATTTTCTGGCCCGCCGGCCGGACAAAGTCGCCTCGCTGAACGAACATGAATGCCTGGAGGAGCGGCAGGAACTGGATCGCCGCCAAAAGGCGCGCGACGCCGAACGCGCCGCCCGGAAAACACCGGACATCCAGACCTACGATCTGACCGTCGAAGCGGCCGGCGAGCCCGGTCTTCCGCCGCCGGTGGGCGCCACCAACGCCGTGGCGGCTGCGAATTCGGCGGAAGGCGCGAATGCCAACGGCCAGGCCGGGACCACCACGTCCGTGGCGCCTCCCTCGCCGGACGCCATGTTGGACGAAACCAAACGAATTCTGGCCGATTACATTTCATTGACGTCCACGAATCATGGTCAGCCATTGATCGCCCGGTAAGTGAGTGAACGCCGGACCAACCTCATCTGTCCAACCTGCAAAAAGCGGGGCGACTGGTTCGCGGGGAAATATGGCCCGTTTTGTTCGCATCGCTGTAAATTAATCGACCTGGGTAAGTGGTTTGGCGGCGAACATGCGATTTCCGAGCCTTTGCGGCCGGAACATTTTGAAAAATACGCCGACCTGCCGCCGGGCGGGCATCTGGATCGGCCGGAAAACGAATGAGAGAGGAGCGCAGCGGATGGTCAGGGCATTCCGGTGTGACGTGAGACCAATGAAGACGGCAATCGTTTTGTGGATACTCGGCGCATTGACCCTGGCAGTGCCGGCCCAATCGGTTAACCCCATGAACACAAATAAAACTGAACTCGCCACGTTTGGCGGCGGCTGTTTCTGGTGCATGGAAGCCGTGTTCGAGCGTTTGCCCGGCGTCCGGTCCGTCACCAGCGGCTTCGCCGGCGGCCATACCGCCAATCCCGGCTACGAACAGGTCTGCACCGGCACCACCGGTCATGCCGAAGTCACGCAGATCGAATTTGATCCGGCGCGCATTTCGTACGCGAAGCTGCTCGACGTTTTCTGGCAGGCGCACGATCCCACCACCCTGAATCGCCAGGGCGCGGACGAAGGCACCCAATACCGTTCCATTATTCTTTACCACGACGAGGCCCAGAAAGCGGCGGCGGAAAAATCCAGACTCGCGGCCCAGACGAATTTCAAACATCCCATCGTCACCGAAATCGCACCGTTCACGAAATTTTACCCGGCTGAAAAATACCACCAGGAATATTACGACAACAATTCCAACGCGCCGTATTGCCGGGTCGTGATTGCCCCGAAGCTCGAGAAACTGGGAAAGGAGAAGGTGATCCAGACCGAATCACAGACGAAAAAGTAAAAGGCCGGGAACCGCACCCCGTACCTTCCGGAAGATTTTTGGAGTGCGGTGGCAAGGCGAAGCCGCGACACCGCTTTGCTTCGGGTGTCGGCCAAAAGCGCCGTCGCCGCTGCGCTCTGCCGGCGCAGTCCAAAAACGGTCGCCGGATTCGGCTGAGGATCATTTCCGGGAATTTGATTCGGGAAAGCGCCTTCCAAATTAAAACGGCGACCTGTTTCCAGGCCGCCGTTTGAAATTTCAACCGGGATTAAATTCCCTTTTTGATCATCAGCTTGACGAGGTCGCCCACCCGGCAGCTGTAACCCCATTCGTTGTCGTACCAGCTCACGAGCTTGAAGAATTTCTTGTTCAGTTCAATGCCCGAGCCCTGATCGAAAATCGAGGACAACTGGCAATGGATGAAATCCGAGCTGACGACTTCGTCTTCGGTGTAGCCCAGGATGCCTTTGAGATACGTCTCGCTGGCCTTCTTCATCGCGGCGCTGATCTCGGCATAGCTGGTTTCCTTGACGGTCTTGACGGTCAGGTCCACGACGGACACCGTCGGAGTGGGTACGCGGAACGCCATGCCGGTGAGCTTGCCTTTGACCTCCGGCAGCACGAGGCCAACCGCCTTGGCCGCGCCGGTGGTGGACGGAATCAGGTTGATGGAAGCGCTGCGGCCGCCTTTCCAGTCCTTCTTGCTCGGGCCGTCGACGGTTTTCTGCGTGGCGGTAAAGCTGTGGACGGTGGTCATCAGGCCTTCGTCGATGCCGAAACCTTCCTTGAGCAGGACGTGCACGATCGGCGCGAGGCAGTTCGTGGTGCAGGAGGCGTTGGAAACAATGTGATGCTTCGCCGGATCATATTTGTCGTCATTGACGCCGATGACCGTGGTGAGGCAATCGCCCTTGGCCGGGGCGGAAATAATCACTTTTTTCGCGCCGGCGGTAATATGGCCCTGCGCCTTCTCGACGTCGGTAAACAGGCCGGTGGATTCGATCACCAACTGGACGCCCAGCGCCTTCCAGGGAAGTTCGGCGGGCGATTTGGCGCTGACGACTTTGATTTCCCGGCCGTTGACCACGAGGATATCATCGTCGGTTTTGTCGGCGGCGGATTTCTTCGAGCCGGCTTCGCCCTGAAAGCGGCCCTGGATGGAGTCGTATTTGAGCAGGTAGGCGAGGTTGTCGGCCGGGACGATATCGCCGACGGCGACTACTTCGATGTCTTTGCCCACCAGTCCTTGTTCGACCAACGCCCGGAAGACCAGGCGTCCAATGCGGCCAAACCCGTTGATTGCAACTTTCACAGCCATATTTTTATTCGTTTCTAAATAGTAAAGTTATGCAAAACCGAAACCGCAGTGTACCGGTGATTGGCCGGTGGTCAATTCGGAATTCCGGAACGGAATTGTCCAACGCGCCCCCTTTTTTGGTCGCCCTATTCATTGCGGGCAGCCAGAAAACGTTCGGCATCAATCGCCGCCGCGCAACCGGCACCCGCCGCCGTGATCGCCTGACGGTAAACGTGGTCCGCGCAATCCCCGGCCACAAAAACCCCCGGTACATTCGTCATGGTCCCCTTTTCGGGAATAATATAGCCGTTCTCGTCGGTTTTGATCTGGCCCTTGAAGATTTCCGTGTTCGGCCCGTGGCCGACGGCGACAAATACGCCCGCGCAGTCCAGGGTGGATTCCGCGCCGGTCTTGAGATTTTTCAGTTTCACGGCGGTCACTTTGTCCTGCTTCACATCGAGAATCTCCGTTGCCACCGAGTCCCAGACCGGCTTGATCTTCGGGTTGGCCAGGGTGCGTTGGGCCATGATTTTGGACGCGCGCAACGTATCGCGCCGGTGCACGAGATGAATCACCGACCCGAACCGCGTCAGGTACATCGCTTCTTCGCAGGCGGAATCGCCGCCGCCGATGACGACGAGCGGTTGGTTTCGGAAAACCGGCAGGGCGCCGTCGCAGGTGGCGCAATAGGTCACGCCTTTGGTTTCGAGCAAATCCTCGCCGGGCACGCCCAGGTGTTTGTGGCTCGCGCCGGTGGCGATAATAAGGGTCTCCGTTTCAATCGATTCGCCGTCCGCGACCAGCCGGAAGGGGCTTCGGGACAGGTCGATTTTTTCCACCGTGCCGAAACTGGCGCGGGCGCCGAAGCGTTCCGCCTGTTTTTGCATGCGCGTCATCAGTTCATAGCCGTCAACGCCCTCGGGAAAACCGGGAAAATTTTCCACGATGCTGGTGGTGGTCAGCAGTCCGCCCGGCTGCCGGCCGGTGAGTACGAGCGGCGACAAATTGGCGCGCGCCGTGTAAAGCGCGGCGGTCCACCCGGCGCAACCGGAACCAATGATGACGACTTTTTCCATAAGCGGCCGCAAGATAGTGGGCTTCGGTGGCGGTGGCAAGTTTGCCGGCAGGATTTGAATTTGCCCGGCGCTTCATTTGCGGTTTAACTGATCCGAATGAACCGTTTCACTGCCAGGTGTTTCATCGGATGGTTTGTGGCTGCCGTCTTTTCCGGCGTCCTGCCCGCCGGCCGGGCGCAATCCTCCCCGACGAATCTGTGGAAGCTCCGGGTTTCCGATCATTTTGCCGACGCCACGCCGGCCATTGCCGCCGATGGAACGATTTATCAGGCAACATTCGAGGGACGGCTGCTGGCTGTCTCCCATGACGGAACGGTCGGCTGGACATTTAAAATCAATTCGGAAATCAAGTCGTCCCCGGCCGTGGCCGATGATGGTACGATTTATTTCGGCGCGCGGGACCGGAAATTGTACGCCCTGACTCGCCGGGGAAAGTTGAAATGGATTTTTCCCACGGGAGGCTGGGTGGATTCCTCCCCGGCGATCGGCGCCGACGGCACGGTTTATTTCGGATCGTGGGACAAACATTTTTACGCGCTCAATCCGGATGGTTCGGAAAAATGGGTGTTTGCCACCAGCAATATTGTCGTTTCATCACCGGCCATCGGAACGGACGGAACAATTTATTTTGGTTCGCACGATAAAAACCTGTACGCGCTCAAACCGGACGGGAAGCCGGCCTGGTTGTTTCCGACCGATGGCGAGATCACCTCTTCGCCGGCCATCGGGTCGGATGGCGCAATTTATTTCACGTCGACCGACGGCAACCTGTATGCGCTGCGACCGGACGGTTCGGAGCGGTGGCGGTTGCATACCGGTGGCGACACGGAGTCTTCGCCGGTTCTTGATTCGAACGGCAACCTTTATCTGTCGGTCAACGATCTTTTTTTCTCCGTATCCGGCGATGGAAAAAAACGGTGGCAATGGAGTTTCCCGGTTCCGGTGGAAGCCTCTCCGGCGGTTGCTGCCAATGGCGTGATTTATCTTTCGGCACCCTGGCGCCTGTTGGAAGCGGTCCAGTCAGATCAGCCGATTCTCTGGCACGTTGAGATGACCGCGAATGTAATCGCTTCGCCCGTCATCGGAAATGACGGCACCGTGTTTGCCTGTGATGGTCCCTGGCTGTATGCCATCAACTCCACCAATCCGCTGGCGCCGCCGGCGAAGAGTTCGTGGCCGATGTTCCGCGGCAACGCCCGCCATACCGGCCGGGTGGCGGCGGTCCGTTGAAAGGCGGGAAAACTACAGCCGTTCGCGGCCGCTGTAGCCGGTGTCGAGATCGTGCCAGAACTCGATGTCGTCTTCGTCGTGTTCCCAGCAGAGAAAGACTTCCTTGCCGCCGATGATGGCGGGAAAATCGATCAGGCCGCGTTCGAGGTCTTTGATGAAAATCTCGCGCCGCTGGAATTCGGCCAGGACTTCCTGCATGTCGGCCAGGGCGCGGATCCAATTGTTCACCGTGTCGCCGCCGATGTCATGCCCCTGTTCCGCCAGTCCGCTCAGGCGTTTGTCGTAACGCTCCAAATCCTTGCGCAGCCGGTTGAGCAGTTCCAGCCACCGGCGGATTTGCGGCAGCAACGCCCGCGCTTCCTCGCGGGTGTAATGCTTTTCAAAACGATGTTTCATCGCTGAACGCGGCAACCTGCCCGGTCCGGTTGCCGGTTTGAATCTGTCCCGTCGCCGTCAAAAGCCGCGCACCGGACAAAACCATTCGCGCCGGCGCGGATGAGGCACCGCGCGCGAACGGGTGAACAGTGGCGGCCGGCAGTTACTTCTGCCAAAGACGCTTCTTGTGACGATTCAGACGCAGCTTCTTGCGCCGTTTATGCTTGTTGATTTTCGCCTTGCGGCGTTTTTTGAGTGAACCCATAGGGTAACGGGGTGATGGATTAGTGGATTGCCGGATTAATGCAACTCAAATCTTTCAATCCTCCGGTTTTTAAGAACCATCTGGCCGATCGCTGTCCGCGCTCCGGTTCAGCGAAGTTCCCGGACGGTGGCTCCGATCTTGGTCAATGGGAAGAGGACTCCGGCAGAGGATTTCCGATTCCGGGCTGAACCTGGCTGGCCCAGTCCTTGTGCCAGGTATACTGCCAAAGATTGGGCAGGCTGGAATACTCGACGTGTCCGTCCACCAGCCCCAGGTTCACTCCGCCTCGGGGTGGTAAGATGTACCAACTGTAAGGGTAAACCATGCCGGGGTTTGGCCGCACGCCGCCGTGCCGGGCGATGGCAATCTTTCCCATCTCATCAGCCGGTATGGTGGAACCTGAACCGGCTGGGCCAGATTCATGAGCGATGCCGAAATAGGCGTTCGCGGCGGGCGCGTCCTGCTCCCACGGATAAGCGTCGCTCGAATTGGCGTTAAAGTAGATGGGTGTTTGGGCCGGCGTCTTAATGGCATCGAACCGGAGAAACCAAAAATTTGGCAGGTTGATATTCATGAGAAAACCGGGGTCGTTTATCGCATAATCAAACCAGTCGTTGTACCCATAGCCGCCCGTGCTGAACAAGCCGTTGGTTCCTTGGAAGGCTAACCCCCGGCCGGTCCAAAATTCTTCCAACAATAATCCGCAGTGCCGGTCAAGAAATCACCGCTGCCCATCACCCCATTGGGATTGGGAGGGTTCCAAAATGACGGAGGAGCCACTTCGGGCGCCGTGGGACAAAGATCAGGATGCCCTTGGTCAATTGGCTGAGATGGGCCTTGCAAACAACCTCCTCCGCCCGGCGTTTGGCGGCAACGAGCGTGGGCAGCAACAGCGCTGCCAGAATGCCGATGATGGCAATGACCACCAGCAGTTCAACCAGGGTAAAACCCCGCGCAGCTCTGAACGGGTTCTCCATGCTGCTTTATGCAATGACCATAAATCATTATATGAATAAATGCCGGTGAAACGCCGGGCCTGAAAATGTCCTGATTCCAGCAAGTACGCCGGGGACGGCGCTTTGGCTGGCGGGCATCTCGCCCAAGGGAATGGACCGCGGGTGTCCCACCCGCAGCGGTCCGGATGGCTGAATGGATGCCCGAAATTCCGCGCCTCTTCGGGCGGTCGAAGGCGCTGCGGCTGACACAGCCGCGCTCCGCCGCCACCCGACAAGTGGTTTGCGACCGTGCGGTGGAAAAAATCTTAGTAAACGACTTTGTTCAACGGATATTCAATGATGCCTTCCGCGCCGGCGGCCTTGAGTTGCGGAATCAATTCCCGCACGACGCGTTCGTCAATGATCGTTTCAACCGCCACCCAGCCTTTCAGGCTCAGGCTGGAAATCGTCGGGTTGCGCAGCGCCGGCAGGTTCTTCAAAAGGCTCGCCAGGTTCTTCTCGGCGATGTTCATCTTCAGGCCGACTTTGGATTCAGCATCCAATGCACCCTTCAACAGCATCGACAGCGTCTCGATTTTTTTCCGTTTCCAGGCATCCTTCCAGGCGTCCGCGTTGGCGATCAACCGCGGTGTGGAGCTGAGCAACTCGTCGACGATGCGCAGCTTGTTCGCCCGCAGGGAAGAGCCGGTCTCGGTGACTTCGACGATGGCGTCCACCAGTTCGTGCGCTTTCACCTCGGTGGCGCCCCAGGAAAATTCCACCTCGGCCGATACGCCGTTCTTCTTCAGGTATTTTTTTGTGAGGTTGACCACCTCGGTGGCGATCCGTTTGCCCTGCAGGTCCTTGACGGATTTCACCGGCGAATCTTCGGGCACGCACAGCACCCAGCGCGCGGGCCGGCGCGAAACTTTGCTGAACAGGAACTCGCCCACCTCGTGCACCTTCGAGCCGTTCTCGATGATCCAGTCATGGCCGGTAATCCCGCAATCGAGGTAACCGTGCTCGACGTATCGGCTGATTTCCTGCGCGCGGATCAGGCGGATTTCCAGCTCGTCGTCGTCCACGTATGGCACGTAGGAACGGCTGCTGACCTGGATGTTAAAACCCGCCTTGGCCATCTTTTCGATGGTGGCGTCCTGCAAACTGCCTTTTGGCAGACCGAATCTTAATTTCTTGCTCATGTCGTTTCCGCCACTGGCTTCAAGGGGACCACAGAGAAAAATGGGTTGCAAAAGCGCTGCGCTCTCTGCGTTTCAGTGGCAATTCTACTTTAATGATCCGACGCAAATCGCTTTTGGCGGGAGGAACACGAACCGGTTTCAGCGGTTCCCGCATGCACGTGACCGGGGCATTCTGCCAAGCTCGCCGGAAAAACGCCACTTCCTTCTTTGCCCGGCTTTTGTTCCCGCCATAGGGCAGGCTTACTTCACGCTTTGAATGGCCCACTGGCCGTCCGTTTCCACCAGCACAAAGGCGTATAATCCCGAGACGTCCCCGCCGCCGTACCAGGAACCGACTGCCTCCGATACGCCGTTGGTCGGCTCCATGGCTTTGGCGTTCACGACCAGCGCCGGTTTGCCCGTGTCCCGGTCCAATGGCGTCTGGCCGGGACGAAGCTGGACGCGGTCGCCCGATCTAAACGGAACGACCTGGCGGGGAAGCCTTTTGGCCAACGCCGCCACCCGTTCGGCGCCGCCTCCCAGGAAAATAGCGGCGTATGGCCCATCGCCCCACGGATGTTTCTGAAGCAAATACGTGTAAACCGCCACTTCGATTTTGAAATCATCAGCGGCTTCGAATTTCGCGGAGGCTTTGACGGGCGCCGCCGCCGCGCTGGCCGGTTTGGCCGGATGACGGGAAGCGCACCCGGCGGCAAGGCACAAAAGCAGCACGACAAAAGGCGAGAGGGTTTTCATGCTTTGATTTTAACCACGGACAAACACAGATAGACACGGATAAAAAGCCGAAAATTTTGGAGCCGGGGCGGGCCGGGCATTTTTACCGGCGGTGGACAGAGGAGTCGATGAATCAAGAACCGATGGGTCATCCTCTCGTCATATCCGTGTCCATCCGTGTCCATCCGTGGTAGAGGTTTATTTCTTCCAGATCACCCGCCGGCCGGCCATCGAAATTTCCCCGCGCGCGATGGCCGCGACGCATTTCGGATACAGTTCATGCTCGGCGGTGTGGATGCGCTGGTGCAGCGTTTCCGGCGTATCGTCGTCATGCACCGGCACGGTTTGTTGCGCAACAATGGCGCCCGAGTCCACGCCGGCATCGACGAAATGCACCGTGCAACCGGTCACCTTGACGCCATGATCGAGCGCCTGTTTCCACGCCTCCAGCCCCGGAAACGACGGCAGCAGCGACGGGTGGATGTTCAGAATCCGGCCTTCAAACGCCCGCAGAAATTCGCCCTTGAGCACCCGCATGAACCCGGCCAGCACGATCAGGTCCACCCGGGCCGATTGCAGCGCGCCAACAAAGGCCCGCTCGGCGTCCTCGTCCAGCTTGGTGCGGAATTTTCCCGGCGGAACAAACTGCGCCGGGATCCGCCGCTCGCGTGCCTGGGAGAGAATGCCCGCGGTTTCGACGTCGCTCAGTACGATGGCGGTCTCCGCCGGAATTTTGGCCGCTGCGATCGCATCGGCGATGGCGGCAAAGTTCGAGCCTTTGCCGGAACCCAGCACGCCCAGTCGGAATGAATGGCTCACCCGGGTTGAATAACAGAGCGGCGGTTCAAAACAAGTGGAAAGGCGGTATCGTGAGGCAGGCATTCCTGCCTGCCGGCAGCGAAGTTTTCGAACTCCGCATGTGCAACTTATAGGACTAACGAAAATAATGCCTGAAATCCGGGGATTGAAATCCCCGGAACCGGCAGCAGGAATGCCTGCCCCACAGTTCGGCAAAATTCAACCCCCTTGCCCCGCCGGGTCGTAGATCAGTCCCATAAACAAAATGGATTGGGTTTCCCGATCGGCAATGACAAAGAAAAACGGCCGGTCAACAATCATCTCAAAGGGTTTGACCGGTTCCATGATGGCCGTGGCGCGAATCGTAACTGTCGTCACCGCCGCCGCTTCGGTGCCTTCCTCGTTCACCTCCACGTAACTGTTCTGTTTCACCTCGCTGATGAACAAACGCTCGCCGGTCATCGCCGAAAAATCGGCATCATCGAACGCGTGCCGCATGCCCAAAGCTTGCAACGGATCGTTGAGGACAACGCTGTAATCGAGCCGGAACCGGGGGAACATCAGCAGTCCCTCGCGATCGCAGAAGCCCGGCAGAATCCGGTCCCGCCAGGTCTCCGGGTTCAATCCGGCCAGAAGTTTGATTGGATTGGAATTGGTGCCCGGCAGAAAAAGATACATCTGCAGGCGCCCGCCGGCGTACGGCAGCCGGACAACCTGGAAATCGTCGTCTTCCAGATAATCAAAATGCCCCCGCTGAAACATCATCGACATCGGTCGAGTCCGGTCCCCGGTCAGATGAAAGGGACGCGACCGGGTGGCGGTCTTATCGAATGGCCGCACCCATTGGCCTTTGAAATAAATGGCGTTGGCGAGGATCAGTCGGGTGAGCGGATCGAACGGCCACTGAACCACGTCCTTGATTTTTCCGTGCGTGTTGTTGGCCGCCCAATCGTTGATGGTCCGGGCCGATTCAGGTTTCTTGAAATCCACCGGGGCCAGTTGCGCGTGGAAAAATCGGCTGTTGTCGGCGGCAAACCCGGTCTTCAGGCGGATGCCGTCCTGGAACCAGATCGCGTCGGCCAGGTTCAGGATGACGTTGGTGGCGGAGTTCAGGGACCGGTTCAATTCCTGATTGGCAGTGTTCACGATTTCGGGCGACAGGCCGGCAGTTTTCAGAACCCGCTGCATTTCCGCCCGGGTATCGCCGGCCGCGCCGTTGGCCGTCATTTGCAACACGCTGGAGACGCTGTAAGGCGAGACGAAAATGTCGGCGTTGGGCTGTTCCCCGGCGATTTGCCGGAGCAGATCAAAGGCGAAGCCGGTATTGGCCGACACCAACTGTGTCCGGCCGGCATCCGGGGCGGCCATTGCGGGGGGAATGGCAAAACAACACCACAGGGCGAGGCACGCGGTCTGTGCCATCGCCGGTAAACCCGATTTCATGGCCCATTCCTTTGCTCCCCGGAGGCTGCAAAGCAAGATTTTTTTGATGACACGGCGGTTCATGGTGTGAAGAATGGTCGCGTTCGCGTCACCTTGGTTTTGACCGCATGACTGTCACGTTGTTCATTCCCTGTTTCGTGGACGCGCTGTACCCACGCGCCGGCATCAGCATGGTGCACGTGTTGGAACGGCTTGGCCACGAGGTGGTTTGCCCCAAAGCGCTGATCTGTTGCGGTCAACCGGCCTTCAGCGCCGGTTATTGGGACGAAGCCCGGCCCATTGCCGCCCGCACGCTGGAACTCCTGAAAGACGCCGAGACCGTCGTCGTCGGCTCCGGTTCCTGCGCGGCGATGATCAAAAAATTTTATCTCGAGCTTTTTGCCGAAACCCGCCATGAAGAACTGGCCTTGCGCGTCGCCTCCTCCACCTGGGAATTTTCCGAGTTTCTGGTCAACAAACTGGGCGTGACCGACGTGGACGCGCGGTTTCCGGCCCGCGTCACTTTTCACGACGGCTGCCACGGCCTGCGCGAACTCGGACTCAAGCGGCCGCCCCGGGCGTTGCTGGCCGAAGTGCGCGACCTGGAACTGGTGGAAATGGCCGAAGCCGAAAGCTGTTGCGGTTTCGGCGGCACGTTCGCGGTGAAGTATCCGATGATTTCCACCGCGATGGACGAGACCAAATGCAATTCTGCAATCGAAACCGGCGCCGAATACATCGTGTCCAACGACTCCAGTTGCCTGATGCAGATCCAGGGTTGGTTGAGCCGGCAGGGTGCGAAAATGAAAACCATCCACCTCGCCGAGGTGCTCGCCCAACAATGAAACTTTTCCAGCCGCGGACAAACAACGATGAACACGGATTTTAAACCGGGCGCCCCTCGCCCCGGCCCTCTCCCCGCCGGGCGGGGAGAGAGTGACGCGGAGCGGCAGGTGAAGGGATTTTTTCATCCTTCCATCCGTGTTCGTCTGTGTTCATCCGTGGTTAAGCCTTTTTGAACATGACCGGCAACGCAAAAAATTTCCTGCAGCACGCCGGAAAGATGGCGGCCGATTCGCGCCGCCGCCAGGCCATCGCCGTGGCCCTGAATAATTACCAGATCGCCCGCGACCAGCGCGAGACCACCTACCACGACTGGCAGGCCGTCCGCCATGCCGCCGCCGAAACCAAATGGGAGGCCATTCACCAGCTCGACCAGCATCTTCTCACGTTTGCCGACAAAATCGGCCTCCGCGGTGCCAAAGTCTATTGGGCCGGCACCGACCTGGAGGCCTGCCAGATCATCATCCGGATCATCCAAACCCGCGGCGCCCATTCCATCATCAAATCCAAAACCATGGCCGGGGAGGAAATTCACCTGAACCGGGCGCTGGAACTGGCCGGGTTTGAAGTCGCGGAAACCGACCTCGGCGAGGTCATCGTACAGCGCCGGCATGAGCCGCCTTTTCACACGGTGTTCCCGTCGATGCACCTGGCGCGCGGCGAGATCAAGGAGCTGTTTCAACGCGAATTCGGCGAAGTGCCGTCGGACAGCCCGGAGGACCTGGTGCAGGTCGCCCGGGATGCGCTTCGGGAAAAGTATTTCACGGCCGACGTCGGGATCACCGGCGCCAATTTTGCCATCGCTGAAACGGGGATGATTTCCATCGCCGAAAATGAGGGCAACGCGCGCCTGGTCACGGCGCTGCCCAAGACGATGATCACGCTGGTCGGCATCGAAAAGATCCTGCCCCGGTTCCAGGACCTGGCGTTGTTCCTGCCGCTGCTGGCCACGGCCGGCGCCGGCCAGGCCATGACGGCTTACAACACCATCTACAGCGGTCCGCGCCAGTTCGGCGAAAATGACGGTCCGGAGGAATTTCACGTGGTGCTGCTCGACAATCGCCGCACCGAAATACTCGCCAACGTCGAGCAGCGCGAGGTGTTGCATTGCATCCGCTGCGGTGCGTGCCTGAACGTCTGTCCGATTTTCCGGAATGTCGGCGGTCATGCCTACGGTCCCGTTTCGGCCGCCGGCCCCATCGGCGCCGTCACCATGCCGCTGCGCGACCGGTTGGCGGATTGGCGGCATCTGTCGGAGGCCTCGTCGCTTTGCGGCGCGTGCACCGAGACGTGCCCGGTGAAAATCGACCTGCACCATCACCTGCTCCGCAACCGGCGCCAGGCCGTGCAGAAAAAGATTTCCTGGCTCGAACAATTCAAATATGACCTGTTCACCTCGTTCGTGAATCACCCGGCGGTGTGGTCGTTCGGAAAAACCTTTGGCCGGCTGGCCCAGCCGTTTCAGCGGATGATCCGGGGCACGGCCCTCGATCCGTTGCGGGCCTGGACCCGAACGCGCGACCTGCCGCCGCTGGCGAAAGAATCGTTCAAGGACTGGTGGCGGAAGCGAAAACCCGTCCGGCCGGGCAAATCCATGAAATGAGCGAACGTGACAACATCCTGGGACGCATCCAGGAGGCGCTGAAGATCAAGGCGCCCCGGCCCGATCCGCCGAGTGAAATCCAGCCGCCGGTGTCCGGCGCCCGCCGCTGGTTGCCGCCGGTCGGTGAACATTTCAAGGACTGGGTGGAGGCGTTCAGCCGGAACTGCCGGGAATCGCAGGTCAACTTCCAGTTGCTCAGTTCGAGCGATGAAATGCGGCAGGCGCTGGTTCAATTGCGGGACGCCGAACGCTGGAAGCGCGTCGCCAGCCATGCCGGCATGTTGCCGGACGCCATCTGCCCGGTGCTGGGAATCCAGATGTTGCATACCGACCGGTCTTATGACGTCCGGGACCTGGCCGAATGCGATGCCGGCATCAGCGAATGCGACGCGCTGGTGGCGCAGACCGGCACGGTGGTGCTGTCCAGCCGCCGCGCCGGCGGCCGGGCTTTATCCATCCTCCCGCCGCATCATGTCGTGCTCGCCCGGCGTGACCAGCTCGTGCCCGACCTGCCTGAGGCGTTTGAATTGTTGAAGGCGGAATACGGGAATGATTATCCGAGCATGATTTCCTTCATCACCGGACCGAGCCGGACCGGCGACATCGAACGCAGTCTGGTCATCGGCGCGCAGGGCCCCCGGAAATTGACCGTGCTCTGCGTCTAGCGGAATTCGCCCTTCGCGCGGGCGCATCTCGTTTTTGGATATGCCAAATTTGCGGCGATCCGGCGGGTGTGGGGCAGGTTTTCCAACCTGCCGGTTTCCGGGCTTTCCAGCCCGGAATGAACCCGGGCGACTGGAAAGTCGCCCCCATTGGCAGGCAGGAATGCTGCCCCACAAAAAATAAGGTGCGCCCCATTCGCCGCCGTTGATTTCCTGTTGCCAGACGGGCGGTTAAGTCATAACTTGCCGGCGCTTTGATTTTATGAATGATCAAACGACCCCACCCGCGGCCAAAAAAATTTTGGTGGTAGATGACGATGAAGTCATTCTAAGAACGTTGTCCGTCACCCTCAGTTCCAACGGATACTATGCCTTCCTGGCTCCCGACGGTCCTGAAGCCGTCCGCGTCGTCAACCGCGAAAAGCCGGATCTGATCATTCTCGACATCACGTTCCCGGTGGATGCGGCGAATGTCGGCGGGGCGTTGCAGGACGGTTTTTTCATCATGGAATGGCTTCGGCGCATGGGGGAAATCGACAATATTCCGATCATTATCATCTCGGCGGACACTTCGCCGAAGTGCCGGGAACGGGCCCTGGCGTCGGGCGCGGCGGGGTTTTTCCTCAAACCGATCGATCCGGTGGCGTTGCTGACCACCATTGACAAAGTGTTGAGCGGGGAAACCGGCAGCTGAGCAACCGGGCCCGCTAAAAATTGTCAGAGGCATCGCCAGCGATGTCCGATTCGACTTGCAAAACACCTGATTTGTGGCATAATTATTATACAGTAAGCTTATGAATGGTCCGGCGACCATAATGGGACCTCGGAAGATATTGGTGGTGGACGACGATCAGGTCATTCGAAAAACGTTGTCCCTGGCACTCAGCACCAACGGCTTCGCTGTCTTCACGGCCCCCGACGGCCCCGGGGCGGTCAGCATCGTCAATCGCGAGAAGCCGGATCTGATTGTCCTGGACATCACTTTTCCGCCGGACGCAGCCAATATAAACGGGGCGTTGCAGGATGGATTTTTCATCATGGAATGGATCCGGCGCATGGGCGACGCCCATGATATTCCGGTGATCATGATCTCGGCGGACACGTCGTCGAAATGCCGGGACCACGCCATGACTGCCGGGGCAGTGGGTTTCTTCGTCAAGCCCGTGGACCGGTTTGAACTGATCAAGGTCATTCGCGCCACGCTGGGCGAAACAGCGCCCGATGCCGTGGCCGCTGCCTGAAATTCGCCGGTCTGGAGCCTTTCTATAACCCCGCAGTCTGTTCGCTGCCCCGATGGAACCCGGAAATTCGTTGCGGGGTCGGCGCTGTGCGCCGATTGTCGAGCCACAGGCTGACACTGCAGTGTAAATCAGCTTGCGTGCTCTAAACGCCGCCGAAACGGCGATGGCGCCGCGCGTATTCCTCCAATGCGGCGAAGAATTGCGGCTTGCGGAAGTCCGGCCAGAGCGTGGACGTGATGACCAGTTCGGCGTAGGAAATCTGCCAGAGCAGGAAATTGCTCACCCGCATCTCGCCGCTGGTGCGAATCAACAGGTCCGGATCCGGCAGGTTCCGGGTATACAAATGCTGGGCGAAAACCTGTTCGGTGATGTCCGCCGGGTCCAGCTTGCCGCGTTTGACCTTGTCGGCAATGCCGCGCACGGCGTCCACGATCTCAATCCGGCTGCCGTAACTGAGCGCCATGATCAGCGTGAGGCCGTTGTTTTTGGAAAGGACGGCGATGGATTTCCTGAGGTGTTCCTGGACATTCTCCGGCAGGCGATAGATCTGGCCGATGACCTCCAGCCGCACGTTGTTCTTGTTCAGCTCCGGCGTCTCGGTCTTGAGATAATGGATGAGATATTTCATCAGGGCATCCACCTCGTCCTTGGGCCGGTTCCAGTTCTCGGCGGAAAAAGCGTAGAGGGTGAGGTATTTGATGCCGAGCTCGCCGGCGGTGCGGATGATGATGCGCGCCGATTCAGCGCCCTGCCGGTGTCCTTCGATGCGCGGCAACCCGCGTTGCTTGGCCCAGCGGCCGTTGCCGTCCATGATCACCGCCACGTGCTGCGGCAGCGAGGCCTTGGCTTCGGCACTGAGATGTGAAGTCGTTGCGCTCATACCTGGCAAAGAAAACGGAGCACGGGAGTATTGGAGCGTTGGGCTTCCGGCAGCTTCTTCACCCTATCACTCCTACACTCCACCACTCCCTTCGCCTACACAAAAATCGTCTGGTCGCGGCTGGGGCCGACGGAGGCGATGGCCAGCTTGGCGTCGGTCAGTTCGGCGATGGCTTTCAGGTAACTCCGGGCTTTGGGCGGCAGCTGCTTCCAGGTGCGCGCCCTGTCGGTGGGTGCGCACCAGCCGGGGAACTCCACGTAGACCGGCTCGCACTCGGCCAGCGCCTGCGCGTCGTTCGGAACATAATCATATCGCGTTTTGCCGTGGCGATAGGCCACGCACACCTTGATGGTTTCCACGGTGTCGAGGCCGTCGAGGTTGGTGACGGCAAGTTCGTCGATGCCGTTAACCATGGTCGCGTGGCGGGTGGCGACGGAATCGAACCAGCCGCAGCGGCGCGGGCGTCCGGTGGTGGCGCCGAATTCGCGGCCCATGCCGTGCAGCAGATCGGAAATCTCCGCGTTCTCGGTCGGCAAGGGTCCCTCGCCCACGCGCGTGGTGTAGGCTTTCATCACGCCGACCACGCGATCCATGCGATGCGGTGCAACGCCGGAACCGGTGCACGCCCCGCCCGCGGTCGTGTTTGACGAGGTGACGAACGGATACGTGCCGTGGTCGATGTCCAGGAACGTGCCCTGCGCGCCTTCGAACAGAATGTGCTCGCCGCGCCGGGTGGCCTGATGCAGCAGCACGACGGTGTTGGTCACAAACGATTTCAAATATTTTCCGGCCGCCTGGTAATCGGCGAGGACCGTTTTGAACGAAAGTGATTTGGCACCGAGCGCGACCAATACCTCGTTGTTTTCCTTGATTCGCACCCGCAGCTTTTCCTCGAACCGGGCCGGATTGACCAGGTCGATCATGCGGAGGCCGACGCGCGCCGCCTTGTCGCCGTAGGCCGGGCCGATGCCGCGTTTGGTGGTGCCGATCTTGTTCTTGCCCTTGAGTACTTCGCGCTGGGCATCCAGTTCGCGGTGATATGGCAGGACCACATGCGCGGTTTCGCTCACCACCAGGTTTTTACCCACCGTGACGCCGAGCTTGCGCAGGCCGGTGATTTCATCGACGAGGCTGACCGGGTCGATCACGGCGCCGTTGCCGATGATGCAGAGTTTGTTTTTGCGCAGGATGCCGGACGGAACGAGGTGCAGGACGTATTTCTGTTTGCCGATGAAAACCGTGTGGCCGGCGTTATTGCCGCCGGCATAACGGACGACAATATCGGCGTCCTCCGTCAACACATCGATGATTTTGCCTTTGCCTTCATCGCCCCATTGGGCGCCGACCAGAATTGTATTTGCCATGTTGTGTTTCGTTAAGCCGTCGGACGGCAACAAAAATCCCCGAACGCGAATTCGGGGCAAAGCGCATGTCTTTGCGCAAGGAAATTAGGGACAGGCGGGGACAATGTCAATTCCGCAACGCGGTCGGCAGTGGGCCGGTCCGGGCAGGACGCCGCGCGGCGGCGTCCGGACAGCGCAGCGCGCGGTCCCTACCTATTTTGAAAATGCGCCTCTGCTGCGCGCCAAAGCCGGCTCGTCGGCAGCCTTGCCTCACTAGACTGACCTGCTGTTCCGCGGTCTTTGTCCGGAAAATTCAACCTTGTGCATTGGGGTCGAATCAGGAAACTGAACCGGTGATTTGGTTGATTTGCAGGCGGTTATCGGCCGGTTTTTTTTTACTGGTCGCCGCAGCCGTGCCGGCGGCACCGGTCAATGCCGCGTGGTCGGTCCGCAACTGGCAGTCGGGCGATGGCCTGCCCAACAACAATGTGACCGGGCTGGCGCAAACGCCGGATGGTTATTTGTGGGTGGCTACGCCCTCGCAACTGGCGCGGTTCGACGGCGTCCGTTTTGACGCGTTTTCTTCCCCGGCCGTTGTTCCCGGATACAACCAGAAGGCCGTGGTATTGTTGCGCAGCCGCACCGGCGGCTTGTGGCTGGGCCTGAATCACGGGCCGGTGGTTTATCTGAATGACCGGACGGCCACCGTCTTCACCAACAACCTGCCGGACCTGGCCATGCAGGCACTGACGGAAGACGCCGAGGGAAACCTTTGGATAACCTATCGCGGAGAAGCAGTGACTCGAATTGAAAAAGGCCGGATGATCCAGGCCACGGCGGCCGAAGGTTTGCCCGGAGGAACGGTCTGTTCGCTCGCGATGGATGGGAAAGGCCGGTTGTGGTTTGCCAAGGGCGGTCAGATCGGGGTGTTTCGCAACGGCCGGTTCGACACCCTGCTCCAACTGGGTGGTTTTACCAGCACCGTGCGTCTGGCGGGTTCGAGCGCGGGCGGAGTCTGGATTTGCTTTGGCGTTCAACTCTATAAGTATGACGAGGGTGGCAAGCTCGAAGCAGAGGGAGCCTTTCAATCGGCCAACCCGGTTACCCAGCCAAACGTTGTGTTCGAAGATCGGAACGGCGGTGTCTGGATTGGCACTTCCTCCAGCGGATTATTTCGTTACGACGGATCGCATTTTGAACGTTTGCCGGTTTCGCATCTGGAAATCCTGAGTTTATTGGAAGATGCGGAAGGAAATCTCTGGGTGGGAACCGGCGGCGGCGGACTGGATCGGGTGCAGCCCCGGGCCATGGGGTTGGAAAGCGCGGAAACCGGGCTGCCGTTTGAAACCGTGCAATCGTTGTATGAAGATAAAACCGGTGTGTTGTGGGCGGCGACGCAAAACGGCCTGTTGGCCTGTCGCTCCGCCGGAGGCTGGAGCACCCTTTCCACCAACACGAACTGGCCGGGAGGAAGGGCGACCTGCGTGACCGCAGATCGTTCGGGCGCGGTATGGATCGGGACCATGGATTACGCCCTGCATTGCTGGAAGGACGGCGTTTATTCCTCCTGGTACCGGACCAACGGACTGGCCTGTCGCAATGTGCATACGGTGCTGGCCAGTGCCGCGGGAGATTTATGGATCGGTGGAAACGCGCCCGATAGTTTGCAATGCCTGCACGCCGGGCAATTATCAACGGTCAAAATCCCGCCGGACATTCAAACCATTCGAACCATGGCGGAAGACGCGGCGGGAAATATCTGGATTGGCACCGTCAAAGGCGTGTTGCTGCGCGTTCACGACGGCCAGGCCGCCGATGAAACCACCGCCCTGACCGGCACCCGTGAAACCGTTTTGACTCCGGGTACGCCGTTGTCCATCCGTTGCCTGCACACCACGCCGGACGGCAGCCTGTGGATTGGCTATGCCGGCGCGGGCCTGGGCTGGCTCAAGGACGGGCGTTTTGTCCGGTTTACGTTGGAGCAGGGATTGCATGATGATTACATCTCGCAAGTTGTGGCGGATGGCCGGGGCTGGCTTTGGTTCGGCGCGGACCACGGAATTTTCAAAGTGCGGCAACAGGAATTTGAAGACGTGGCGGCCGGGCGTGCGGCGCGCGTGCGGTCCATTTGTTACGGCCGGGATGAAGGGCTGCCGAACCTGCAGGCAAACTTCGGCAATTCGCCCGGGGCAATAAGAAGCCGGGACGGGAAATTGTGGATACCCATGCGTTCGGCGCTGGCCGTTGTGGACCCGGGTCGGCTGCGTGAAAATCCGGACCCGCCGCCCGTGCTTTTGAAACGGGTGATGGTGGATGACCGGACCGTGGCTTCCTATGGTGGCGCCCTGCCGGTGGGAAACAGCGCGGATTTGCAGGCCGGGCGGGACACCTTGCGCCTCCTGCCGGCGCATCGCCGGCTGGAATTCGAATTCACGGCACTGGATCTGGTGGCGCCGGAAAATGTTCAGTTCCGTTATCGCCTGAAAGGCTTCGACAATGCCTGGATTGAGGCCGGCACCGAACGCAGCGCCAGGTATTCACGCCTGCCATCGGGGAAGTACCATTTCGAAGTCAGCGCCTGCAACAGCGAAGGCATCTGGAGCCGGAATAATGCCGGGGTCGAATTTCTGGTAACGCCGTTTTTCTGGCAGGCCTGGTGGTTCCGATTCACCGCGCTGGTCCTGTTGATGGGAAGCACCATCGGAATCGTGCGGTACGTTTCGTTCCGGCGTCTGCATTTGAAGTTGCGCGCGCTGGAACAACAGGCGGCGCTCGACCGGGAACGGTCCCGCATCGCCCGGGATCTCCATGATGACCTGGGGAGCCGCCTGACTAAAATCGCCTTATTGACCGATTTGGCCCGGGATTTCTCCCGCGAACCGGACAAGGCGGGCGAAAACGCGCGTCAGGCATCGGAGACCGCCCGGCAGGTAATCAAATCGCTGGATGAAACCGTCTGGGCCGTGAATCCGCGCAATGACACGTTGCCGCACCTGGTCGATTACATCGGCCAGTTCGCCGTTGATTTTCTGCAAACGGCCGGTGTCCGGTGCCGGGTCGATCTTCCCAGGAATCCACCCGACCATGACGTGTCCGCGGAGGCGCGGCACAATCTCTTTTTGTTGGTGAAGGAGGCGCTGAACAATGTGGTGCGTCACGCCACCGCGACGGAAGTCTGCCTGCGCATTACGGCGAACAATAAATCGGTGGAACTCACCATCGAGGACAATGGGCAGGGTTTCGAACATGTGCCGGACGATGCCCTGGCCGACGGTTTGCGCAACATGCGCCAACGGATCGAGGAAATTGGCGGCCAATTTCATCTCGAGAGCCGGCCCGGCGCCGGTACGAGGATTGGGGCGAGTATTCCCTGTCGCCACTGGAAATAAAGCCGTGCGCATTTCATTTTTTGTGGGCATTCCTGCCTGCCGATGCGGGCGACTTTCCAGCCGCCCGGGCTCTTTCCGGACTGGAAAGCCCGGAAACCGGCAGGTTGAAAAACCTGCCCCACACCAGATGCATTTTTTATTGGCTGGCCAGGGCTTCCCGCTGTTAAAATGGCGGGCAAGCCCTGCCGATATGCCCATTACCGTATCCATTGTGGAAGACGATCGTGAGACGCGCGAGACGCTGGCGACCCGGATCAATTGCACCCCCGGCATGAAGTGCCTCGCGGTCTACGCCACCGGTGAATCGGCGTTGACCGGTATTCCGGGTAAAAAGCCGGACGTGGCCCTGGTGGACATCAACCTTCCCGGCATGAGCGGCATCGAGTGCGTGGCCAAACTCAAAGTTCAGTTGCCGAAGCTGCAGGTCCTGATGCTCACCACCTACGAAGATCGCGACATGATTTTCAATTCCCTCCGGGCGGGCGCCAAGGGGTATCTCCTGAAAAACATGCCGGCGACGGAACTGACCCAGGCCATCGAGCAAATTCACGCGGGCGGTGCGCCGATGTCCATGCAAATCGCCCGCAAAGTGGTGGATTACTTCGATCAATTGCCCAGGCCGGCGGCCGCCATGGAAAAGCTCACCAAACGGGAACAGGAAATTCTCGCCTTGTTGGCCCAGGGCTTCCTGTACAAGGAGATCAACGAAAAACTCGGCATCAGCCTGTACACCGTAAAAGCGCATCTGCACACCATTTACGAAAAGCTCCACGTCCAGTCCCGCACCGAAGCCGTGGTGAAATTCCTGGGCGGAAATTGACCATTTAGTGTCGGGCCGGCGGCTCGAAATCGGCGCACAGCGCCGACGCTGCAGCCGTTTAATCGGGACACAACCTCCTGGCAGCCGGCGGCATAGAGCGAATGCTCGATAGTATTTCTTCCGTACCCTCTGATAGCCTCGCCCATCCACGTGAGGAATGACTCGGAAACAATCGTCCCTCAGTGCGACGCAACCACAACAAACAACCAAAGGAAATATGCAAACACAGCGTATCGTTCGAACACTGACTGCCCTCGCACTCGTTGGCGGTTTTACCCTGGCCGCCCAGGCGCAAGTCGGCAGCGGCTGGACCTCCTATTCGCCCGGTCACAAAATCCAAAACGTGGGCAGTGGCTCGGTCAGCGGAATGACGTTCAAGATCACCAGCTCGAGCACCAGCACCGAGCAGCGGTCCGAGTTCCGGTATGACGACATCACCTCCGCCCAAAGCCAGATGCAGGGCAACGTGGTGGTCAACAGCCTGGGCGGCGACCGGATCTCCATCGCGCAGATTCACGGCACTCCCAGCGCCACCAGCCTGCTGGGGATCAAGAAACCCGGCGTGCTCTATGAAGTCGCCACCGGTGCCACGGTCGGAAATCTCGCCATCGGCGCTTCGGCCCGGATCAACATGACTGTGGTGACCAAGACCGGCGTGTGCCAGATCTATCTGAACGGCTCGGCCAAGACGAGTGCAAGCAATTCAACGCTTCAAGCTCCCTATTACCACAAGATCGGCGTTTACCGGACCGGCAGCGGCAAAGGACCCGTCACGGTGACCTGGAGCAACGTGAAATTCTGGAAGAAGTAAGCCGCCTCGCTGAAGCAACCTTATTCAATTCTTGAAATCCCGTTCCGGCGTGGTTTGAATGACGCGCCGGAACGCTTTTTTATAAATGATCCGTTGAATTCAGATCATGAAACGTTTTTTGACGTTAACCTCATGGCTCCTGGTTATGGGGCTGGCCGGCTGCTCAACCCCTGCCCCGCGCGCCGCCAACGGGAACGCAACGATCCATTTGACCGCCACCCTGGTTTCCCCGATTGATATCGTGTTGAACTGGCAGGACAACGCGCCGGATGCCGCCGGCCATATCGTCGAGTGGACGTCGGACCTGAAAGACGACTACGTCATCCTCGGCTTTGTGCCTGCCAATACGAACACCTTCCTCCACCCCAATCTCATGCCGGAGACGACCTGCCATTACCGCGTCCGGGCCTACTTCGGACCGGCCTCCAGCCCGGTCGAAATCACCCTGCCCGAAGGACTGTCTGACTCCGAATACGCCACGCGATTTGACGCCCCGGAGGAATACCACTGGGCAATCCCCACCACCATCCCCGGCGATCCCAAGGCCGTAAAAAAATCGATCCGCAACGCCGGCACGGTCGCCGACGCCGCCCCGACGGATTTGAAAGGCGCCCTCATGCCGATTACGGTCAGCGGCTTCAAACTGACCTGGACGGACAATGCCAGCGATGAAGACGGGTATCTGGTCGAGATGAAACCGGAGGGGAGTCCGGATTTCAAGGTGTGCGCCATCCTGGGCCGTGACATCAATTCATTCGGGTACGCCTTCGAGCCGCCCCAGCGGAAGGGTGCCTTCCGTGTGCGAGCCTTTTATTTCGGAAAACCCTCCAATCTGGTTTCGAAAACCACTGGCGCCGCCCCGCCGGACCATTGATCGAGACGATGGCAACCCGCCATCCCGGAGTCAGGCACTGCCAAATTCGAAGGTGTAGTGTCGGCGCTATGCGCCGATCTTGAGCCACGGGCCCAACACTATGGCCATCAGTGCAGGACTTCCCCGCGGATGGCATCACCCACCGGCTCATCCAGAATCTACACGCTCGAGATGGTGCGGATTTCCGGCCCGCCGCGAAACGTCCAGACGACGCGCTTGTCGGGTGTGACTTCGATCAGGTCGGCCGTGCTGCCGAACTGATTATGTCCGAGCCAATTGGCCATGACGGTGTTGCCGTTGGGCAGGCGCTGGAGCCCGGCCATGAACTTCAAGGTGACACCGGCCAGTTCGTTGCTCTGCACCTGCCAGATGTTATTGCCCGCCGGATCCACTTCAAAAACCTTTGAACCGCCGCGGCCGTCGGCGCACGAAATGAGCGTGTTGCCGTTGGGCAGGCGAACGGCGCTATGCGCTCCGCCCGGCGCCGGAATCTCACGCACCACCCTGCCCTGCGGATCATATTCGCGCACCATTTTCGGACCGTAATGGGCGACGAGAGTGTTTCCGTTGGCCAGGCGCCGGGCATTGCGCATGTAGGCGTGGCCGCCGCTGGTGCCTTCCGGCAGCAGACGGATTTCCTTCACGATTTTGCCGCCGGGATCCACCTCCAGCAACCGGCCGGCGCTGCACTCGCCGATGAACGTGTTGCCGTTGGCCAGCCGCTGGCAGGCGTAAATCTCGCTCGCCGATTGATAGTCGAACACGACCTGTTTGTCGCGCGTGACCTCTCTGACGCCGTGACCGGTGTTGAACAGCAAATGGCCGTTCGGCAACATCCAGACGTCGTTGCCGTTCGTCGCGCCGTCGTATTCCCAGTCGATTTTTCCGTCGCGCGAAATGATAAACACCCTGCCTTGGGTGTAATCCGTGCAGACGAACGTGTGGGTCACGGCACTGGCCGGCGCGGTATTGGTGGCCCCAATGGCGCGGAGCGGTTGCGCCGCCAGGACGATGGCGAACGCCAGGAAGAGGATTTTCGTTTTCATCAAAAGCAGCGACGTGTCGCCGCACTCCAAAACCGGTTCGCGCCGCCGGAATGAATTCACCACCGGCGGCCGTTCATTTCTTGTTCAACTGTTCCAACCGCGGTTTTTCAACGATGGCGGTGGCCCAGAGAAATCCGGCCACGGCTTCTTTCGCGTTGATGGATTTCCGGTAGTTGATGTAATGCGCGTAATCCGCCTGCACGCCGACGCCGTCACAGGCGCTGCAGATGTCGACCAGCCCATGCTCGTTGATTTTCGCGTTGGCGATGATGCCCCGGTAGCCTTTTTCCACGACCGGCGCGTATTCGGTTTTGTCCAGCAACCCGAGTTCGATCCCGCGCGCGATGGCGTAAGTGAACATGGCGCTGCCGGAGGTATCGGTCCAGTTGTCCGGCTGATCGCCCCGGTCGACCACTTGGAACCAGCGGCCGATCTTCGGGTCCTGCGTGCGCTTCAGCCCGGCGGCCAGCCGGCGGAAAATGTCTTCCACTTCCGCCCGTCGCGGATGGTCCTTCGGCAAAACGGCCAGCGTTTCCACCGTCACCAGCGCATACCAGCCGAGGCCCTCGCTCCAGACTTCGGGCGATAAACCGGTTTTGGGGTCAGCCCAGCGGGGAATCTTTCCGCCATGGCCGGATTCAAACAGGCCGTGGAGATACAGCCCCGACTCGCCGCGCTGGGCGCGTTTGGCATAGACGGTGATCTGCTTCGTCGCCTCGTCCCAGCAATATTGGCTGTCGCCGATCGATTTTCCGTAGCGGATCAAAAACATCTGGCCCATGAAAATGCCATCGATCCACATCTGGCCGTTCAGGCCGCGGCTGTGCCAGAATCCGCCGTCGTTGTTGCGCGGATAATCGTCGAACGCCCGCCGGATTTTGTCCGCGGCCTTTTTGTATCGCGGATCCTTGGTGTATTCGTAGAGCATCACCAGCGTGTTGCCGGTCATCATGCTGTCGAGGTTGTTGAAACTGGGCCGGTTGGTCTGGCCCTTGGAGTTGATGACGCCGCGGAAATTTCCATCCGCATCGACGAACGGGTCGATGTAGTGCTGAATGTAATCGAAATATTTTTTATCGCCGGTGGCGCGGTAGAGCATGTCGAAACCGCAGAACTCGTATCCGTTCACGTAGGTCCAGGCGTTGAAATAGGCCTTCGAATAGTCGGGCCAGCGGGCCATGACGGTTTCGGCGGCGGCGACCGACCAGAGCGGCGGCGCCTGGCCCGGCGGATAATCCAGGTGCGCGCCCGGCACGGCGGTTTCGGCGGCGTCGCGAACGGGCGCGTTGGACGCGAGGGTTGGAACGCGCGTATTGGTCAGTGTGAGATTTTCGGCCGCGGCCAGGGCCGGCACGGTTGGAAGCAGGATGAGAATGGCGGCGGTAAGAGCGGTGGTGGTTTTCGACATGGGGAGGCGGTGACGGTCAGTTACTTACTTTTATAGTGAAGAAATTCAGCGACCCCGTCGCAGCGTTGGTCAGGGTACAGGTTCCCGTATCGTTATAAACGCCAAGGGCGAAAACCGGCCAGGTGCGAAACGGCGTCGCCACGTTCGAGGTGGCGATCACGGAAAAGAGGGAACCGGTCAGCCCCCAAACACCGCTCAGGACCAGATTCGAACCGGCGAGGCTGATGCCGAGGTTGATCGGAAGGTATTGGGCCACGACGGAAATTTTTCCGTCCGTATTCAGCGTGTTGTTCCATGCCAACGTCGTGTGCGGCGGTGACAGACCACGGGGAGGAGGTAGGATGACGTTGTTGAACGCGCCATGATAATTTACGGCGTTGAACAGTTGGAAGCTCATGCCGGCTGCGAACGACCCATACACCGGACCTGCCGTTGCCAGATTGGTAACAATCAACGTGCCGCCATACGTAATGTCGCTGGTTGCCTTTATCTGATTATTGGTCAGGGCAAACGTATCGATTCCCATCACGGTTTGGCCATTCAAAGTCACGTTGCCGACCACCTTCAGTTGCGCCGCCGAGAAGCCGGGCGCAATTGTCGCCCCCGCGTTCTCCGCCAGATTGCCAATAATCGCGCCATTGCCTTGCAAGGCCTGGCCGCCGGCCAGCGTCAGCGTCCCATCCGTTCGCGCGCTCGCGTCCAGGACCGGGCTGGTGTTGGTGTCGGTTGCCAGTTGGATAACCGGGCTATGCATCAGCGTAATTGAGTTCAGCAGTTCCAGAACGCCATCGCTGATCACGGTATTGCCGGAGCAAAGGTTGGTCCCGGCCAGGATCAATGCGCCCGGGCCGATTTTGGTCAGGCCACAGCCGGAGCCGCTGAGGGTTCCGTTCAGCATCAGAATCGAGTTGCTCGCTGTGTCTACCGTTACGGTGGTGCTCAAGGCCAGTGGCAGGCTGATGGTTTCCGTCGTCGCCGCCTGGTTGTTCGTAATACCACCGGACAACGCGATGGAGTTGCCCCGGAGAATGAACGCGCCCGCGGAACTGTCAAAGGTCAGGCCGGCGATGGCCAGTCCGGCAGTAAGATCGTTTGTGTTCAGGAGCCGGTTGGACCCGGCAAAGACCAGTGAATCGCCGGCATTGACGGGCGGATTGTCCCAGTTCAGCGAGCTGGACCAAAAGTTGTCCGTTCCCCCGCCCAACCAGGTATTGACCGCGGCATGCCCGGAAAGGATGCCGAGAGCGGTCAGCAGCGGGGGAACCAGTAAGGTGGAAAGGATCCGGCACCGGGTATGGCTCGTCTTTAACACAAGAAACTCCAGCGTTGAACTGCGTTTCAAAATGCGCGGCAACGAAATCAACTTTACTGAGGTCCGAGTTGATTAACTAAAACTACTATGATTGCCGAAAGTCGCCAAGTGAAATATCTCAAGGGAACGTATCCGGGACGCACCTGGGTTCTTAAACCGGACCGCGGCTGTCTTCAGCCGCAGCGGCTTCAAAGGCGTAGGATGAGCCGGATGTTCCGCCGATCTTCCTGCATTTCCACCGCGCCCGGGGCAGGCTTTGGTGGTTGGATTAAATCCGCCTGAATGTTGGATTAAAACGCCCCCAACCAGCGTATGCCGAAGGATACCGCCTGAACGCCGCTGACGTTAAAACGTCGAATCTATATGAGGGTCGGATTGGCAAGACGGAGGTGGGTGATGGGGATGGTCACCATGGTCCTGGCCACAGTCCTGTGCGGATGCGCCAGTGTTTATGAAAGCACCCATGCCTACCTCGGTGTGTCGCAACTGGCGCCGACCAATCCCGATTCCGTCCGGATTTTTGCGTCCGAACCCAAGCAGCCCAAGCTGCGGCTGGGCGAAATCGTTCTATCGGTGGAAGGCAATCCGTCGCGGCAGGATCTCGAGCGCCGGTTGAAGGTCAACGCCGCCCGGTTGGGCGCCGACGGGGTCTTCATCGCCACCGACCGCATGCACATTTATCCGGTCACCTATTGGGACTGGTGGGGGCCGCAGTCCAGCGAATACTGGCACCGGGTGATTGTCGGGGTCGCTTTCAAATTTCAATGACCGGAGAAAACCATGAAACGCGCCGTCATTTCAGCCCTGGTGATCGGAACCGCGGTTTTGCTTTCGTCCTGCGCGACGAAAGAAAACGCGCAGGCGAGCGGCGCGTTAAACCCCGGTGCCGCCAACGAGTCCATCCCCGCGACGGCGGCGGATGGGATGCCGGTCATTCCCCCGGCTTCGGCGGATGCCTGGCCGATGATATTTACCGACGGCGCCACGCGCTACACGGTTTTTGAGCCGCAATGCGATTCCTGGGACGGCCATCAGCTCATCGGCCGCTGCGCGGTGGCCGTGCAACCCGCCGACCAGTCGCAACCGACCTACGGCGTATTTCGGTTCAGCGCCGTCACGCTCGTGGACAAAACGTCGCGCACCGCCGCGCTGGCCGGTTTTAAACTGAACAGCGCGGTTTTTCCCTCTGCGCCCGATGCCGCAAAAAATTACGTTCCGCCCGTGGTGCTCCATCTGGTCGAACACGCTCCGCCGTTGCCGCTGGATCATCTGGAAAAAAACCTGGTCCTGACCGCGGCGCCCAAGGCCGGATTGCTGGACAATGCGCCGCCGGAAATTATTGTTTCCCGGCGGCCGGCCGTTCTGGTCTACATCGACGGGCCGCCGGCCTGGCGGCCGGTTTCCGGTACCGGCCTGCGGCGGGCGATCAACACGCGGGTGTTGTTGTTGAAAGACCCATCCAACAATTATTACCTGCATCTCTTTGACGGTTATCTCCAGGCGGCGTCGCTCGACGGGCCGTGGAAGGTTGCGGGCCGGCCGCCCGTGGCGGCGGATGTAGCGGAGAATGAAGCCCTGGATTCCGGGCAGGTGGACCTGATGCAAGGCGAACCGGATGCGACGACGCACGAGAAACCAACACTGGCCCGTTCGCCCGTCCCGGATGTGCATGTCGCCACCCGGCCGGCCGAACTCGTTTCCTTTGACGGCGCGCCGCAATATAATTCCATTCCGGGCACGGACCTGCTTTATGCCGCCAATACCTCGGGCGACGTTTTCAAGTTACTCACGGATCAGAAAAGTTATATTTTGATTTCCGGCCGCTGGTATAGCGCTTCATCCCTGGACGGACCCTGGCGTTTTGTGCCGGGCAATCAGTTGCCGAAGGATTTTGCGAACATCCCCGATGACAGTCCCAAGGAAAACGTGAAAGCCAGCGTGCCGGGCACCCGCCAGGCCGAGGAGGCGCTGATCGCCAACAGCATTCCGCAGAGCACCGCGGTGTCGCGGTCCACCACCATGGAGGCGCCGCAAGTCGACGGCTCGCCACAACTGGCGCCGATTGCGGGCACGCCTCTCCAGTATGTCGTCAACAGCGCAACGCCCATCATCGAAGTCGATCCGCAGTCCTGGTACGCCTGCCAGAACGGCGTCTGGTATGCGGCCACCTCGGACGACGGCCCCTGGACGGTTGCGGCATCCGTCCCGGCGGTGATCTACACCATCCCGCCCGATTCGCCGTTGCACTACGTCACCTACGTCCAGGTGTACGGCGCGAACTTCGACGACGTCTATGAAGGTTACACGCCCGGTTATCTGGGTACGGAAGTCAGCGACGATGGGACGGTGGTTTACGGAACGGGCTATGATTATACGCCGTGGATTGGCAGTGTCTGGTACGGTCCGCCCATCACCTGGGGATGCGGTTTCAATGATTGCTGGACGCCATGGTGGGGTTGGGGTTTTGATTGCGGCTTCGGCTGGGGTTGGGGATTCAGCGGCTGGGGTTGTTATCCGCCATTTCCCTGGTGGGGCGGTTACCGGGGCTGGCACGATTTTGACCGCGACGGATGGCGGGATGCCGACCGCCGCGACCTGGCCAATACCGGCGGCGACTTCTACCGTCATCACGAACAATTTGGCCAGGACGGGTGGCGCAATCACTTTGTCGGAAACGGCTCCGGCCGCTTCAGCGACCATCATTGGCCGGGTGACTTTGGCCGGGCCTACAATTCCCGGACCGGGCGAATTGCCGCCGGCCAGGCAGGCGGTTGGCATCAGGTTTCCGGCAGCGCCTGGAATCCCGTACCCGGGTCGCATTGGACGCAAAACCGGCCGGCTTTGGCGAATCGTTCATGGACCGTCCTGAGACCGGGGCGGCCGTTTTCCACTTTCCATGCCGGCAACTTTTATCCCGCCTACCATGGCGGTCAGGTTTCGCCCTTGTTCAACACCGGGAGCCGGGTGATCAACTCGCCGAGGGCTGAACAGATGAATCACAGTTCATTCGGCGGCTGGCGCGGAGAAGTTGCCCCGGCGCCCCGGGCTGGTGCGCAAAACATGGGCGGCTACCATGGCGGTGGCGGCGGCTTTCGCGGCGGAGAAACCGGTGGTTACCATGGCGGCGGCGGATGGGGTGGTGGCGGCCACCGATGACATTTTCATTGAATGAAAGGACAGCCATTATGAAAACAAAAATTCTCATCCCGCTGGCAGCCGGCGTCGCTTCACTGATGGTCGGCTGTTCAACCCCCTCCACAACCCTGGCGCCGGTCGGACCCAATCCGAACCGGGTTCAGACCGCGAGCGCCCTGGGCCAACTGGAAGTTTTTTCCGCGCTGACGGGCCGGAGCGAAGGCGACAATCCATCCTGGTACCAACATTCCCGCTATCTGGTTTACAACCGGCTGGGCAAACGGCTGGAATCGGTGGGTAACACCGTCGGATATTACGCCGAGATGCCGCGTCTGATTTCTCTGCCTCCCGGCGACTACCTTGTGAAGGCGCAGGCCAAAGGCCACTGGTGGGTGGAAGTGCCGGTGAAAATTGAACGCGGTCGAACGACCCGGGTCCACCTGGATGCCGCCTGGCAGATGCCGCCCGGCACATCGAAATCCGAATTGGTCAGTATTCCCGCCGGTTATCCCATCGGCTGGCGGGCCGGATTGACGGACTGAATCGAAGCCGGTAAAAACCACCGGTAAAAGACCCGTTTTCAATCGGGCCGCACTCGACGGCGCCTCGCAGCGCCAGGCGCACTACCTTGAAGCCGGATCACGCGGCGCGGCCGGTCCGGTAAATATCCTTCAAGGCGCCGCGCAGGTCCGGGAACCGAAATTCAAAGCCGGATTCCAAAAAACGTTTCGGCGTGCAACGGCAGCCGTCCAATGCCAGCGACGGTTCGCTGCCGGTGAGGCGGCAGCTCAGTTTCACCACCCAGGCGGGAACCGGCGGCGACCATGGACGATAGAGGGTGTGCCGGAGCGTGCGCATGAATTCGGCATTGGTTTCCGGCCGCGGCGCCACCGCATTGTAAGTGGCGGCCAAAAAATTATCGAAAACGAGAGCCCGCTCGAACATCCGGATCAGGTCGGTGAGATGGATCCAGCTGAAATATTGCCGGCCGTTGCCGGCCCGTCCGCCGAGGAACCAGCGGGTGTAGTTGGCCAGGATCGGCAACGCGCCGCCATCGGGTCCCAGGACCATGCCGATCCGGAACAGGATGCGCCGGGTTTTGGGCGCCGGCGCCGAAAAGAAGGCTTCCTCCCAGCGCCGGCTGATTTCCGCCAGCGGCCCGGCGCCGCACGAGGTTCTTTCATTACACCACTCGGCGTGGCGGTTGCCGTAAAAACCGATGGCTCCCGCCTGCAGCCACAGGCGCGGCGCGCGCTGGACATGTTCAATGCCGCCGGCAATGGCCCGGACCGAGTTGACGCGCGAGTCCAGGATTTCAGCCAGGTTTTTCGGCGTGTGCCGGCAATTGATGTTGCGCCCGGCCAGGTTCACGACCGCATCCGCGCCGTCAAGATGGCGAATCCATTCGCCGACGTGTTCGCCGTCCCATTCCACTTCCGGGATGCCGTCGTCTTCGCGTTCGCGCGGCGAGCGGGTCAGGACGACGACGTCATGGCCCTGGCGGAGCAATTCCCGGGCAAGCGGCCGGCCGATAAACCCGCTGCCGCCGGCCAGCACGATGCGGTTTTTGTTCATGGTCGACGTGGGTGAGGCAAATCCAATGCCAGCGCCGGAACCGTTTCAGCGCGGAGCGGGTTCGATGCGAAATGGGCGGCTTCCAGATCCCGCAGCCATTTGCGGATCAAACGGCAGACGCCGGTGACATCCATCTGTTCGTGCCGGGCGGGATATTTTTCCAGGTTGGCCAACGCCAGTTTGAAGAGCGCCGCGGCGGGACGCAGGCGGTTCTTCTGCAGGTGCACGAAGGCGCCGGCCAGCTGAATCAGGCCTTTGTAAAACGCCCCGTTCGGACCGTGCCGGTCTTTCAGCCAGATATGTTCCAGCACGTCATGCGCCTCGAAAAACTGCTGGCGATTGAACAGCTCGAAATAGCCGAGGTAATGGGCGTCCAGATCCCGTCCCCGAAAGGACTCAATCATGGCGGTGATGCGCTCGCTTTTGCAGGTCACCGGCCCAGAGTAAGGCCCGGGTGACAGGTGACAAGTGACAAGTGACCGGAGACACAAAAAACACTGAACAACAACCACAAAAACGCCAAGGCATACAACGGCGAAAAGGGAAATCCCACTCGTTCTCGTTGTCATCCTCGTCCTCAATCCACACAAACTCGAGGACGCGGAGGAAAACGATGCCGCCGATTTGCTTTCCTCGTCACCTGCCATCTGTCACTTGCCACGGTATTTGGCCTTGGATTGACAAGTTCCCTGCCCTGCGACACTCTGCGTCCATGGCAAAACCTGCATTGGGACGCGGTCTGGGCGCGTTACTGGGCGGCAATCCGGTGCTGACACCGGCTCCGGCCGCCCCTGCGCCGGCGGCTCCTCCTCCGGTTCCGCCCGCCGCGCCGGACACCCGGGAACGGGTGCAGCGCGTGCCGCTCGACCGCATCCGTCCGTGTCCGTTGCAACCGCGCAAGGATTTTTCCGTGGAGACGCTGCGGGAACTGGCGGATTCCATCCGTGAACAGGGCATTGTGCAGCCGCTGGTGGTCCGCGAACGCGGCGGTTTCTTTGAACTGATCGCCGGCGAACGCCGCTGGCGCGCGGCGCAATTGTTGCAGTTGGCCGAAGTGCCGGTCATCACCCGCGAAGCCGACGACCGGGCGGTCTTGGAACTGGCGCTGATTGAAAATCTCCAGCGCGAAAACCTCAATGCCATCGAGGAAGCCCACGGCTACGAACAACTGGCCGGCCAGTTTCAACTGACCCAGGAGGAAATCGCCCTGAAAGTGGGCAAGAGCCGCGCGGTGGTGGCCAACGCCCTGCGCCTGTTGAAATTGCCGGCGCCGGTCCAGAATTTCATCCGGGAAGGCCGCCTGTCGGTCGGCCATGCCAAGGTCATTCTGGGGATTGCCGACGAGAAGAATCAGAAGCTGGCCGCCGAACGCGTGGTCAAGGACGGCTTGAACGTCCGGCAGACCGAGGGACTGGTAGCCAAATTGCAGGCCCGCGGTTCGCACAAGCCGGGAACCAAACCGGAATCGATTGCCCCGCCGGGGTCGGATCCGCACTTGGCCAGCCTCGAGGACCGGTTGCGGGAAAAATTCGGTACCCGGGTCGAGCTCCACTATGCCGCCGGCAAAGGCGCGGTGGAAATATCATTTTTCAGCGACGCGGAACTGGAAAAAATCCTGCAGATCCTGGGAGTCTCAGCCGAGTGACGGGTGACGGGTGACAAGTGACATGAATTCAAACTCGAACAGCGAAATATGAGATTTTTTTGCAGGTGTAGCAGCCGACGTGAGGAGGCTCCATTTATATTCAGGTTTGAGCCTCGTGACCTCGGCGGCCACGATATTTTGAGCCGGCCACCTGTCACTTGTCACCTGCCACTTCCCTATGATCCTTGAAGTCATCAAATACGGCCATCCGACGTTGCGGCAAAAGGGCGCGCCCGTTGAAAAGATCACGCTGGAAATCAAAAAACTCATCGCGGATATGTTTGAGACGATGCAGGCCAATCACGGCGTCGGCCTGGCCGCCCAACAGGTCGGCCAGGCGCTGCAACTCACCGTCCTCGACGTGCGCGAGGCCAAGGACCGTCCGTCCTGGCTGGAACTGGACGGCAAACCCGCCGACGTCAACGACTTCATGCCCCTGGTGCTGATCAATCCCGAATTGAAACCCGGCGCCGAAACGGTTGTCGGCGGCGAAGGCTGCCTCAGTTTCCCGGAAATCTTCGGCGAAATCACCCGGCCCGAATCGGTTGCCGTCAAAGCCCTGGACCAGCAGGGCAAACCGATTGGATTCCGCTGCGGCGGTTTGCTGGCGCGGGCCATTCAGCATGAAGCCGACCATCTGAACGGGATTTTATTCATCGATCGGATGAACAAAAAGACCAAGGAAGAATTGCGGCCGATGCTTGAGGAATTGCAGGCGAAAACCAAGGCCGAACTGGAAGCCGCCGCCAAATCCTAGGACCTCGTCGTAGGGCAACAGTCCTGTCTGCCGGTTTCCCGGACTTTCCAGGCCGGGAAAATGCCCGGCAACTGAAAAAGCCGCCGGAAACCGGCAGGCGGGAACGCCAGCCCGCATCTCGATTTTTCATCTCTATTTTTGTTGCCAACTCCGCCGGTTCATGTCTTAATCTTATAATTTGCGTTAGCAGATAGAATCGGAATAAGTCAAAGGCGGATTCAGGATCCGGCGGTCATGAAAGAGAAGTCGTTTTATCATCCCGAGTTGGACGCGCTGCGGTTTTGGGCGTTCCTGCAGGTTTTTTATTTTCACGTCGGCAGCCGGTTTATCGCGGGCAACGGTGTGCTGAGTCATCACGGCTGGTTGAGCGGCGTGCTGAGCGGATTGGTCCAGGGCGGATCGCTGGGCGTGGACCTGTTCTTCTGTTTGAGCTCGTTCCTGATTACTTCCCTGCTGTTGCGGGAATGCGATGTCGCCGGAACGCTGGACGTCCGGCAATTCTGGATTCGCCGCATCCTGCGGATCTGGCCGCTTTATTTTGTATTCCTGGCGGCGGTCGTTTTCGTGTTGCCGCATGTCCCGGGCCTGGGGAACCAGCTCAGTGCCGGTTACACCTGGGCGTTCGCGCTGTTTTGCGGCAATTGGGCGTGCGTCTTCGGCGGACTTCCCGCCTCCGTCGCCGCACCGCTCTGGAGCGTGTCGGTCGAGGAACAATTCTATGTGCTGTGGCCGCTGCTGCTGTTCATTTTCACGCCGCGCCGGCTCGTGCCGCTCGCCGTTACCGGATGGATCGTGGCGTCGCTCACCCGGATTATCCTCGTGGGAACACATGCCATTCACTCGGATAACCCGGTGATCTGGATGAATACCCTGACCCGGCTGGATCCGATCGCCATCGGCGCCATCGGCGCCGTGGTGATCCGCAAATGGAAATGGAATCCGACGTTGCGGATGCGACTGATCCTGGGCGCCGCCGGATTGCTGTTGCCGCCCGTCATGGTCATGGTCATGGGATTTGACGGGGCGATCAACGGCTCCGGGAGCCTGGTTTTTTATCCGGTGACGGCGATGGCGTGCGCCTGCCTGGTGGGAGCGGTTTACCGGGAAGACCGGCCGCCGGTGCCGCAATGGGCGGTGTACCTCGGCCGGATCAGCTACGGCCTCTACGTGTTTCACATGCTGGCCATTGTTGTCGCCAACCAGATCCCATCGATTGGCGGCGCCGGCCTGGCGCCCAAAATCCTCAATGCGTTGGTTTTTGTTGCCGCGACGTTCGCGCTCACGGTTTGCCTGGCGGCGTTGTCCTACCGGTTTTTGGAACAACCGTTTTTGCGGTTGAAATCGAAATTCACCGTCATCCGGTCCGGACCGGTCCAGCCGGACCAGCCGGCGCCGGGAGGATTCGCGCCGGTGCCGTCAATTGCGTTGCCGGAAGTCTGAGCGGCGGACCGTTGCCGGCTATTGGGCGGACAGCCGGTAGACGATGGAGCTTCGAAACGTCTCACCCGGTTTCAATTCAACGGACGGGAACATCGGTTTATTCGGTGAGTCCGGATAATGTTGCGGTTCCAGGCAAAACCCCGAGCGTCGCGGATAACGCTTGCCGCCTTTGCCGGGAACGGCATCGTCGAGATAATTTCCCGTATACAACTGAACACCCGGCTCGGTGCTTTCCAGTTCCAGGACGCGGCCGGTGGAAGGTTCGTGTACCCGCGCCATCAACCCGAGCCGGCCCGGCGGTTTGTTGATGACGTAATTATGATCGTAACCCGCTCCGTATTGGAGTTGCGGGTGGGAATCATCGATCCGGGCGCCGATGGCGGTGGGTTTCCGGAAATCAAAAGGCGTGCCGTCCACGGCGGTGTATTCGCCGGGCGGAATGAGGTCCCGGTTGACCGGCGTGATCCGGTCGGAATTCAGATAGAGCTGGTGGCCGAGGATGTCGCCGTTCCCCTGCCCGCGCAGGTTGAAATAGGAATGCTGGGTGAAATTACAAATCGTCAGGCGGTCCGTGGTGGCGGTGAAATCCACGCGCAATTCGTTTGCGCCGGCGAGCGTATACACCGCTGTCACCTGAAGGTTGCCGGGAAAACCTTCTTCGCCGTCGCGGCTGAGGTAGCTTAATGCCAACGCCGGTCCGTCGGCTGTCGTCCGCGATTTGGCCCGCCAAACCACCTTGTCAAAACCTTTGATGCCGCCGTGAAGTGAATTGGGACCGTTATTGACGGCCAACGTGTAGTTTTTGCCGCCGAGAGTGAATCGGGCGCCGCCGATGCGATTGGCGTAACGGCCCACCAGCGCGCCGATGTAGGAAGTGCTGGTGAAATAACTTTTCAGATCGTCGAACCCCAGGACAATGTCGCCGAACCGGCCGGTCCGGTCCGGTGCCGTGAGCGAGTGGAGCGTGCCGCCGTACGTCAGGATGCGCGCTTCCATTCCATGGCCGTTGCGCAGGGTGTAGATTTCCACCGGTGTGCCATCCGGCATTTTGCCGAAGGGAGCGGTGATGGTTTCGGGAGTCGGGGCGGGTTTAGGCATGCGTTCAGCCTACGAAATCGGTGCAGCGCAGTCCAGCCGCCCGTGTTTCGGGCAGCAGCTCATATGGCAGGGACCCGTGCTGTCCCGATGAATCGGGAGACAAGCGCAGCGCGCTATTCCGACCATTGCCGCCGAATCGAACTTGCTGAAATCAGGCGGGGTGACTTAAGTTGTGAAAATGACCCCGTCGATGGACCAAGCCGGCTGCCGTGCCCTGCTGGTGGCGGGTTTGTTGTTTGCCGTTGCGGCCCCGGCGGCTTCCACGAATTCGGCCTGGTCGTTTCGCGCCTGGGAATCCGACGACGGATTGCCGAACAACAATGTGACCAGCCTGGCTCAGACGGCGGACGGATATTTATGGCTGGCCACGCCCAGCCAGCTGGCGCGGTTTGACGGCAGCCAGTTCGAGGCTTTCAGCCAGACTCTGTTCGGTTCCGGGTACCAACAGCGGACCACCATCATCGTCGGCCAGGCCGATGGCGGGCTGTGGGCGCCTCTGGACCACGGTCCGGTGGTCCGGTTGAACCGCGGAACGGTGGAGGTCATTTCCAATAACCTGCCGAATTTCGTCGTCGAAACGGCAATCGAAGACGGCGAGGGCGCGCTGTGGATCAGTTACCGCGGCGGCAGCCTGTGCCGGGTCAAGGACGGAAAAGTCTTCAACTTTTCGGCGAAGGAAGGTTTTCCCAAAGGCTCCGGCGGCTGTTACCTTGCCCGGGACAGCCGGGGCCGGGTGTGGATGGCCAAGAGCGGGCGGATTGCCGTGTTTCACGACGGGCGGTTTGAAACGATGCTTCCGGTGCTGAATACCACCATCCGCCTGGCTGGCGCCCGCGACGGCGGCCTCTGGATCTGTTCGGGCCTGGATTTGCTGAAATACAGCACGACCGGCGGTTTGACGAAACTGGGAAGCCTGAAGACCGATGAACCGCGGGCGATGACCACCGTGCTGTTGGAGGACGATCATGGCGCGGTGTGGGTCGGCACGTCCACCAGCGGGTTGTTCCGTTACGATGGCTCAGGATTTGAGCTGGTTCCGACGTCGCACCGTGATATTTCGAGCCTGCTGGAGGACCACGAAGGCAATCTCTGGGTCGGCACGGCCGGCGGCGGGCTGGACCGAATACAGCCGCGCACCATTGAGCTGCAGGGCGTTGAATCCGGCCTGCCGTTTGAAACCGTGCAATCACTCTGCGAAGACACGGAAGGAACGGCCTGGGCCGTCACCCAGAACGGCCTGGTGGCCCGGCGGGTGAACGGGGTCTGGAGCAACATCGCAACCAATGTCGACTGGCGGGGCGAACTGGCGGAGTGCGTGACGGCCGACCGCGATGGTGGTGTGTGGGTGGGCGGGCGCTCCCGGCTGTATTACCTGCGCGACGGCAATCTTCAGCAGGCCGTCAACGGATTGACCAACCACATTATCCATGCCCTGCTCTACAGCAGCCGGGGAGAACTGTGGATCGGCGGAGAAGTTCTGGAAAAATGGCATGCCGGCGCGTTAACCAAAGTCCATACGCCCGACGGCGTCCAGTTGATTCGCGCCATGGCGGAAGACAACGACGGCAACATCTGGATGGGCACGGCCAACGGGTTCCTGTTGCGCGCCACCGGAGGTGAAGTATTTGACGAAACCGATCGGACGCTGGGAATGCACGATTCCATCCGCTGCCTGACGATGGCGTCGGATGGCAGTTTATGGGTCGGTTTTGCCACCAGCGGATTGGGCCGGCTCAAGGGTGGAAAATTTTCCCGCATCAGCACCGCCCAGGGACTTGGCGACGACAGCATTTCCCAGATTCTGCCGGACGGACTGGGCTGGCTCTGGCTGGGTGCCGACCATGGCATTTTCAAAGTGCGGCAGCAGGAACTGGACGCCGTGGCGGATGGAAAGATCACGCATCTCCAATACATTCGCTACGGGCGGGATCAGGGTTTGCCGAGTTTGCAGGCCAATTTCGGTTTCACGCCCGGCGCCCTGCGGACGCACGACGGTCATCTCTGGATGCCGTTGCGGTCCGCCCTCGCTTTCATCGCGCCGCCCCCCTTGCCGGACAATCTCGATCCGCCGCCCGTGCTGTTGAAACGCGTGGTGGTGGACGACCAGACCCTCGGTCTTTACGGCGGCATCATGCCCGTCGGAAATGTTCTCGACCTGCGGCAGCTTTCATCCGCGCCGCGTCTGCCGCCGGGACATCACCGCCTGGAGTTTGACTTTACCGCGCTGAATTTTTCCACGCCGGAAAACATGCAATTCCGCTACCGGCTCGCCGGCGTTGACGACCACTGGATCGACGGCAAGAATCAGCGCAGCGCCGGTTACCCCGGGCTCGCCGCGGGACGTTATCAGTTCGAAGTCACCGCACGCAAAAGCGGCGGCGAATGGAACACCGACCCGGCCGTCTTCCGGTTTTCCATCCAGCCGTTTTTCTGGGAGACCTGGTGGTTCCGGCTCGCGGCGCTGTCGCTGTTCACCGCCGGCGTGATCGCCATCGGCCGCTACGTGTCCTTCCGCCGGTTGCGGCGGAAACTCCAGTCGCTTGAACAACAGGCGGCGCTCGAAAAGGAGCGGGCGCGGATCGCCAAAGACATCCATGACGATCTGGGCGGCAGCCTGACCCAGACGGCGCTGCTGATGAATCTCGTGCAACAGGACCGCCAGTCGCCGGAAAGAGTCGATACCCACGCCCGGCATGCCGCGTCGACGATCCGGCAGGTCATGGAATCGGTCGATGAAATCGTCTGGGCGGCGAATCCGCGGAACGACACGGTCACCGACCTGATGGATTACATCAGCCTGTTTGCCGTCCAGTTTTTGCAGGCGGCGAACATCCGTTGCCGCATTGATTCGCCGGCGCGTATTCCCAACCGGCCGTTGTCCCCGGAGGTCCGGCACAGTTTGTTCCTGGTGGCCAAGGAAGCATTGAACAACGTGGTGCGGCACGCCCGGGCGACCGAAGTCCACCTGCAGGTGGTCGCCACGGACGAACTGCTGCGCCTGAACATTGTGGACGACGGACGGGGATTCAACGGCGAGCTGCGCGACGATGCTTATTCCGACGGGTTGCGGAACATGCGCCAGCGCATGACGGATCTCGGCGGACAATTTTCCGTTGCCAGCCGGCCGGAAGCGGGAACGACGGTTTCGGCAACCTATTTCTGGCCGGCACACAAATAAACGTTATGTCCATCACTGTTTCCATCATCGAAGACAATCACGGCATGCGCGACACGCTCATCGAATTATTGGGCCGGGCGCCGGGCCTGCGTTGCCTGGAATCCTACGGCACGGGCGAAGCCGCGCTCGCGGGCATCCCCCGGGAAAATCCCGACGTCGCCCTGGTGGACATCAACCTGCCCGGCATGAACGGCATCGAGCTGGTGACCAAACTGAAGCTGGCGCGGCCGAAACTGCAGATGCTGATCCTGACCAGTTACGAGGAAAGCCGCCTGATTTTCGATGCGCTGCGCGCCGGCGCGAGCGGTTACCTGTTGAAAAAGGCCATCCCGACGGAACTGGTCCCGGCGATCGAACTGGTGCATTCGGGCGGCGCGCCGATGTCGGTGCAGATTGCCCGCCAGGTGGTGGATTATTTTCATCAGATTGCCAAACCCGTTTCCGATGTTGAAAAGCTGACCAAGCGCGAGCAGGAAGTCCTGGAATTGCTGGCCAAAGGTTTCTTTTACAAGGAAATCGGCGAGCAACTCGGCGTCAGCCTGGCCACCGTCAAATCGCACCTCCGGCAGATCTACGAAAAACTTCACGTCCAGACCCGCACCGAGGCGACGGTAAAATACCTCCACCGGAAATAATTTTTTTTCGCGGAAGTCCCTGCCCTGTAGCGCCTACCAACCGAATGGACGAGAGACGCAGGACGGTGTTTGTGATTGAATGGCAGTCATCCCAAAGCTTCCGGTTTGGCCGGATAGTTTTGTGTCATTGCAAAATCAATCAACAACAACATCAAATATGAAGATCAAAGCAACCAGGATGTACCTGTCGTGCGGCCTGTGGCTGGCGGCAGTTTTGGGGATTCTGCTCGCGGTTCCGGCCCGGGCCACGCTGATCTGGACGGCAGACACCAGCCGCGGCACCAGCGTCTTTGAAAACCTGGATATCGGCGAAACCGGCGGGACGATCAAGGTCGTAACCGACCCCCTGGGACAGTTTGGCAGTGTTTACCAGTATTATCTGCCCGACGAACCGTCCGGCTTTGGCAAGGAACGCACCGAATCCAAAGGGACCGTCACCCCGAGTGGCGACTATCAATTGCAGAACAACACGGATTATTACATCGGCTGGCGCGCCATGTGGAATCCCATGCCCATCAATCCCGGCTGGGTGGCCCTCTGGCAGTTGCACGGTTACGGCCCCTCCGGCCAGCCGGCGCCCCTGGTCCTGCGCTGCATCAACGGCGACGGCAACATCAGCATGCAGAATGGCGTCAGCGGCGGCAGCGACGACTTCTGGCATGTGCCGTTTAAAGCCGGCGTCTGGCAGACCTTCGTCGTCCATGTGAATATTTCCGCCAGTGCGAGCGTGGGTTATGTCGAACTCTGGTACAATGGCGTTCAGCAAACCCTCGCCGGCGGTGTCACCCGCATGTATTGCCAGACCCTGGACCCGACGTCGGGCTCCTATGACGCAGTCAAATGGGGCGTGTATCGTTCCGGCGCGATGGATGGAAAGGGATCGGCCGACGCCTACATGAGCAACGCGAAGGTCGGCACCACCTACGCCGATGTGGACCCGAACGGCGGTGGCGGCGGCGGCATTGACACTTCGGCCATTTACCAGGTCCAGAACGTGGCCAGCGGCCTGGTGTTGAACCAACAGGGATCGTTGACCAATGGATCGCCAATCACCCAGTGGTCTGCCTCTTCCACCAGCCAGAACCTGCAATGGAAATTTATCCCGACCAGCAACGGATATTACCAGCTCAACAGCGTCAAAAGTGGTCTGGATGCCGTGGTCAAGAGCGCTTCCACGGCCAATGGCGCCGGGATCATCCAATGGTCGTTCGGCTCGTCCGGCGATGACCAATGGAAACCGGTGCAGAACAGCGACGGCACTTACACCCTCTTCAACCTGCACAGCGGCCTGGTGCTGGAAGACCCGGGTTCGAGCACGTCCACCAGTACACAAATGGACCAATGGTCGTCCACCGGCGGCGCCAACCAGAAGTGGAATCTGTTGAAGCAGTAGCCGGATTCCATCCCATTCGCAGGAGCGCCGTCGCCGGAAGGGACGGCGCTTTTTGTTGTCCCTTCAACTTTTTGCGTGCCGCGACGCGGTTGCCATGATTCAGGCGTTCTTTTTCCATAACATCCAACTTTCAGTTTGCATCATATCAACCGAACGGATGAGAAGACGGAACAGGATTAATATGCTTTATTCCAGCCGATCCCATAAACCGCCGACACGATGTTTGTGTGGCGGTTTTCTACCACAAATCCAACAAAAAGCCCAACTATGATGAAAAAATCCACATGTCCGTTCCTGCCGTACAGCCTTTGGGTGACAGCCGCCCTGGGAGTTCTGGGAATCCTGCCGGCCATTCCGGCCAAAGCCACCCTGCTCTGGGAGGCAAAATCCAGTCTCGGCACCAGTGTCTTTGAAGGCCTGGATATCGACGAATCGGGTGGAACCGTTACGGTGGTCTCCGATCCCCTGGGGAAGTACGGCAATGTCTATCAATATTACCTGCCGGATGAACCTTCCGGTTTCGGCAAGGAACGCACCGAGTCCAGCGGCACCGTTCAGAACGGCACCACCTTCCGCGTGTCTTATAACACGGACTATTACATCGGCTGGCGCGCCATGTGGAATCCCATGCCCATCAACCCCGGCTGGGTGGCGTTGTTCCAGATGCATGGCTATGGCGTGTCGGGACAGGGCGCCCCGCTCGTTCTTCGGGCCGTCAATGGCGATGGAAACATTTATCTCCAGGCCAATGCCAACGGGGTGGACACGAATTTCTGGCACATGCCATTCCGGGGCAACGTGTGGCAGGGTTTTGTGGCCCACGTTTTTCTCAGCACCAATCCGGCGGTCGGCTATGTCGAGTTTTGGGTCAACGGCGTTCCGCAGGTTTTCAACAATGGCCAAACGCGCTGGTATGCCCCGACCTGGGATAACGTGGACGGTGTCTGGCAGGATTCATACAACAAGCTCAAGTGGGGCGTTTATCGTTCCGGTGCGATGGATGGAACCGGCTCGGCCGACGCTTACATGAGCGAAGCCAAGGTCGGAACGAGTTATGCCGACGTGGATCCCGGCATCAACGATTTGTCCGGCATCATTCAGATTCAGAATAAGGCGAGCGGCCTGGTGTTGAACAACCAGGGTTCGACGACGAACGGCTCGGCCATCACCCAATGGAATTCGATCACCAGTTCAAATCTGGACTGGCAATTTATCGCCACCAGCGGCGGCTACTACCAGATCAACAGCTGCAAGAGTGCCCTGGATGCGGTGGTCAAGGGCGCTTCGACGGCCAACGGCGCCGGCATCATCCAGTGGTCGTTCGGATCGTCCGGCGATGACCAGTGGAAACCGGTAATTAACAGCGACGGCAGCTATACGTTCTTCAACCTGCACAGCGGTCTCGTGCTGGAAGACCCCGGTTCGAGCACCAACAAAACGACGCAGATGGATCAATGGTCGTCCACGGGCGGCAACAACCAGAAGTGGAACCTGTTGAATCAATAGCCGATTCCATTAAATTCGCAAAAGCGCCGTTCCGGAAGGGGCGGCGCTTTTCTTAATTATGGCCCGTTTTTCTCATAAAATGCCATTTGCCCGTCGTTCCTATCAGCCGAACGGTTGAGGGACATTGTGGTGGTGGTATGTTCTATTATGGCCGATAATTGAAGTTTTGATTTTGGAGCACCATTTGGAACACCAAGATGTAATTCGATAATTAACCCGCAATCGCCGTTGATTGAACTTCGGCGCCGTTATTATTATGCCTCTTCGCCTCATGAAATCCTGGAACCTGAAAACCGCCCTGTTTCTCGCAACCTTTTCTTCCGCCATCCTGCTGACCGGAGTGGCTCATGCCACGCTGTTCTGGTTTGCGGACACCACCCGGGGCACCAAGGTGTTTCCAACCCTGGACCTGGCTCCGGGAACCGTTACCGTGGCTCCCGACCCCCTGGGACAATACGGCGACGTTTATAAATATTTTCTACCGGACACCAATTCCGCCTTCGGCAAGGAACGCTGCGAATCCAGCGGCACGGAAACCCCCACCGGCGAATTCCAGCCGGCCTACAACACCGACTATTACATCGGCTGGCGCGCCATGTGGAATCCCATGCCCGTCAACCCCGGCTGGGTTTGCCTCTTCCAGATGCACGGCTACGGCGTCTCCGGCCAGGGCGCGCCGATGACGTTCCGCTGCGTGAACAACGACGGAAAGCTTTGGGCGCAGAACAATGCCAACGGCATCAATGTTGATTTTTTGAGCATCCCCTTCCAGACCAACGTCTGGCAGAATTTTGTCGTTCATACGTTTCTGAGCACCAACTGGAATGTGGGCTACATCGAGGTCTGGTATAACGGCGTATTGCAGACGAACATCAACGGAACCACGCGCTGGTATGGACCGACCTGGGACAACGTGGACGGGGTGTGGCAGGACTCCTACAACAAGTTCAAATGGGGCGTGTACCGTTCCGGTGCGATGGATGGCAAAGGCCTCGCCACGGCGTATATGAGCAATGCGAAAGTCGGCAGCACCTACGCTGACGTGGACCCCAGCGGCGGCGGTGATTTTTCAATTTCAATTTCGCCGGCAGCGCAGATCCTCGCGCCGGGCGGCGGAACAAACTATACGGTCACCATCGGTGCACTGAACGGATTCGCCACCAACGTGAGTTTGAGCGCAACCGGTTTGCCCGATGGCGCGACGGCGGGTTTTTCCCCCGCAACGGTTACCAATTCCGGCGCTTCGACGCTGACCATCGCCACGACCGGCTCGACGCCGATCGGCAGTTATCCCATTTCGGTCGTCGGTACGACTGGAATCCTGTCGCACACGAATACCACAACGCTGGTGGTGTCGGGCTTCATGCTTTCGGCCGCGCCCTCCTCCCAGACGGTGAACGCCGGGGCCGACACCAATTTCACGGTGACGGTGACGACAAACGGCGCTTTCAGCGGAACGGTCAACCTTGGGTTTTCCAGCCTGCCTTCCGGCGTCTCGGCGTCGTTCGATTCCTCTTCGCTCGCCCAATCCGGCATCGCGACGCTGACGGTCAATACCACCTCCAACACGGCTTCGGGGAATTACCCGCTGACCCTCAGCGGCACGAACGGCAGTTTGGTCATCAGCGCGACGGTCGCGCTGATCGTCAACGGCCCGGTCGCCAATCCGGGCACCCTGTTCTGGACCGGCAGCGGCGCGGATACGAACTGGTCGACGATTTTCAACTGGACGAACAATGCCGCCGGCGGCAACGGCCCGCCCGGCCCGGCGAACAGTTTGATCTTCACCAACGCCGGTTCCGTTCCGGCTTCGGCGCTGACTTCGCCGGGTTCGGGGACCGTGGTTCCGGCGAACATCAACAGTTCTGTGAACGGCAACTTTACCGTCATTGGCCTGACCAATTTTGCCAACGCCACCTACCCCGGCCTGGCGTATCACAATCTCGGCATCGCCAGCGGCGCCACGCTCTCCGCCGGCGGCGTCCAGATCGGCGGCCTTATTCAATATGATTTCGGCATCAACAACGTGGTGGACATGAGCATCAGCGGCGCCGGCGCAATGTTGCTGGTCACCAACGGCGCGGTCGTCATCAGCCAGGGATGCAACACCAGCGGCGCCGGCGCGCACGACGCTCTGCTCGATCTTTCCGGGCTGGACACCTTCCAGATGTACGGCACCCAGATCAAACTGGGCACGGAAAACATCACCCGTGCCGGAGGCATCTTGTATCTGGCCCGGACCAATACGTTGACGCTGCTCAATTCCGGCTATTCCAACGCCGACGGTTCCGGCAGTCCCTATAGCGGTAACCCGGCCTTGACCCTGGGCCACAACAAAACGGCCGTGGCCAACGGCGCCCAGGTTTATCTGGGCATCAGCAACTGCATTGCGGCCGATTACGTTACTATCGGGCGCGGAGACGCGAACGATTTGATGGAATTCAATCCGGCCTTCCTGGGCGCCAATCCGTCCGTCTTCATTTCCGGCACGAATGGCAGCTCCAGCCCGGTCGGCATCTATGTCGTCGGCGACGATTCTCCGGGAGCGGGCGGTTCGTCCACCGCCACGAATGATTTCACCGGTGGCACGGTCAACCTGCTGGCGAACTATCTCTGTGTTGCCCGCGGACGCGAAGGCGCCAATGACACCGGCAGCAGCGCGGGCGTGCTGACGTTCAACAACGGCAGCATCACCGCCAACGCGCTGGTCATCGGGTTCCTGTATCCCAACGGCTCAAACTCCGTCGCCCGCGGAACCGTCAACGTCAACGGCGGCACATTGATGGTGGTCTCCAATCTGACGCTCGCGAGCAAGCCCGGCGTGGGTACCGGCACGGTGCAGGGTACGCTCAATATCAATGGCGGCCTCGTGCAGGCCACCAACATTTTTGGCGGCGGCGGCACCTCCACCATCAACCTGAGCAGCGGCACGCTGGATTTGCAGCCGAACTGGGCGCCGGTCCAGGGCATTATTACCAATGTCACCACGCTGAACGTCGGCGGTGGCGGCAATATTGATGCCGCCTTCCTGACGGATGCCGCATCGATTGCCACCCCGAACCCGTTGACCATCGCGTCCAACGGCGTTGTCGCCGGCAACACGTTCATCTATACCCCCAGCCTCGTCGTCAATGGCAGCATTGCCCCCGGCAACAGCACCGGCGGCGCGGGTGGAATGACCAACAGCGGTGCGATCACGTTCGGCGCCGGCGGGCAATACGAGGTGACGATCGGCGACGCCCTGGCCGGGCCGGTTTCGGGCTGGAGCTTTTTGCAGTCCGGCGGCACGATCAATATCCAATCCACACCCGCCAGTCCGTTCACCATTACCGTGGGAACCGGAGGCAACCCGGCGGACAATTTCAATTCCGCCAGCAATTATGACTGGGTCATCGCTGCCGGCAGCAGCATCGTGAATTTCGCGACCAACGAATTCGTCATCAACAGTTCGCAGTTCCAAAACGGTCTGGGTAGCGGCAGTTTCTATCTGCACGCCAGCGGCAACTCGCTCGTACTGTCGTTCACCAACAACCTTCCGCCGGCTCCCGGCCCGGTGGTCGTCAATCTCACCGCCAGCGGCAATAGTCTGGTGTTCAGCGGCACGAATGGTTCGCCGACGGCGCCGTACTACGTTTTGGCTTCCACCAATCTCGCTTTGCCTTTGACGAATTGGACGGTCATTCTGACCAACGCTTTTGATGGTAATGGCAATTTCAATTTCACCAATCCTGCCGACGTGAACAATCAACAGCGGTTTTATCTGCTGAAATTGAGGTAAGCCCTCGCCGGGTCCTGCCAGCAGCGCCAGTGGCCGGTCGGAATGACCGCCGACCGGGCCTTGTTACCCGGTTGGCGGGAGCGCGTTCGGTCCTGATTTGATGAGATTGCATTCGCTATTTGGAGGTGGGGCGGATGGGTCTCAAATGCATCGAAAGGGCATTTTTCCAGGTTGTCCATTTTTTACACTCAGCCGATGTAATCGGGACACGCGGATTTATTCAATATAACGGGCTGAGGAACGATCCAGGCGGCGGACTTTACGGCCAATTCAAACATTAAAAAAGCCCGAGGCGGATCGCCTCGGGCCTTTGAATTCAAACAAGAATAGTATTAATTAAGGCAGAACGTGGCTGGGGGTCACGGCAGTGCCCAAATTGCACGTCACTTGCGGAATCATACCGACGGTACCGACGCTGTAAGTACCGCCCGCGGGACACGGAGGAATGCTGCTAGCGGAGTTCAGCTTGATATACGGCGTCAGGTCAGTGGGATAGTTGATGGTAGCCCCGGTAACTTTGCCTTTTTCCAAGGCGAATTGCTGGGCCGCGGCGTCAATTTGACGCAGGTTGTTGATGCAGGCATTGGCCTGGGACGTGGCACGAGCCTTGACGAAGTTGGGAATGGCGATCGCCGCCAAGAGGCCGATAATGGCCACGACAATCATGATTTCCACCAACGTGAAGCCCGCCGTACGTAAGGCTTTGTTACTTTTCATGTTTTTCTCTTTCTTCTTGCAGCGTGAACAAACCGGCAGGCGGGTTACAATGATTACATTTTGTCCACTGGATTGCCCGCCGGGACTGCAATAAATGCTCAAAAGCAGCCTTTATGCCAAGACTTGGGACAAAAACAACGTCCAATCCGGCCTGTTTTTGGAATAAACACCCGGGGCGGCCAAAAGTTGCGGTCCGACCCACCCCATTTGGGCTTCCCGGAGTTGGGATTCTGTCTGAAAATGGTGCCCCGGCAAGGACTTGAACCTTGAACCAATTGATTAAGAGTCAACTGCTCTGCCAATTGAGCTACCGAGGCAACCGATCTACCCTACCCCCACCCGTCGAAACGGTCCCCCAATTTTATGCGTTACCGGCCAAACGGCAAGCTCTATCGCCGCCGGGAGTGTCTGAATTTCAAGGTGGAGCGCCTCGCGCTGCAAGGCGCTGTCGGGCCGCAGCGCGACCCGAGCCACCCAATCAAGGCACTACCCCCTGCCGGCGCCGGCCATAAATGACTCGGCGGCCTGCTCTGCGTGTGGTAAAATTTCCCTGGTGACCCTCCCGATGCGGGTCGCCAGCAAAACAAAAGCAAAACTATGGCACAAGCAATCATGGATCCGGAAAAGGTACGGCGGTTTGCTGACGAGTTGCAGCGGTTCAATACCGACCTGGAAAACCGGCTGCTCCTGTTGCAGGCCAGGTTCACCGCCCTGGGAGACACCTGGCAGGACCAGGAACACGAAAAGTTCGCGGAGGAATTCCGGGTGGCAATGAAAGCAGTGAAAAAATTTGTCGAATTGTCAAAGGCCCACACCCCGTTCCTGCTGCGAAAAGCCCAGCGCATCGAGGAATACCTGAACCAGCGTTGAACCTCCATGGCCGAACGTGCCCAGGTCACCTCCGTCGAAGCCGTGGAATCCTTCCGCGCCGACCTGATTGTGTATCTCACCAAAGCGCGGGCCGTCCTGGAAGAGGCGTCCGACGACGTCCTGCGCACGCGGCTTTGGGTGCAAAACGACCAGCGCCGGCTCTGGGAACAGGAAGGTCGCGTCTGCTACCGGAAACTGGAGGAGGCGAGGTCGGAATTGTTCAAAGCCAAGCTTTCCCAGTTTCACGAATCCACCACCCTGACTCTCATGACCGTGCAACGGGCCGAACGTGCCCATCGGGAGGCCGAAGCCAAACTGGCGACCCTGAAAAAATGGGACCTGGAACTGGAAAACCGGACCGATCCGTTGATCAAGCAGGTAAACCAGCTCCACAGTTTTCTGACCACCGAGATGACCAACGCCGTCGTTTACCTGGCGCAGGTGGTCAGAGCCCTGGAAGCCTATGCCGATGTCCCGAGCCCCGGCACGCCGGCGCCGGCGCCCGCCGCAGAAAACCGGCCGGCCGACGGCAAGGAAAAGCAGCCATGAACCTGAGCGGGAGCAAAAACCGGCTGCTGGCCATCACAAAAGAGCTTTCCAAGCGGTGGGAGGAAACCAAAAATTACTGGCGTGACACCAAAAGCCGGGAATTCGAACAACACTACCTGCGGGAGCTTTTTGCGAACGTGGACCGGACGGTTACGGTAATGGAAAAACTCGACGAACTGCTGAACAAAATCAGGCACGACTGTGAATAGACATCTGGGAGTCTACGAAATGCTCGCGCTGTTGGATCGTTTCAAAAGCGTCATGCAGGATTTTGCCGGCCGGGAGGAAAAAATGACCGGCGAAATTCGCGCCCGGATCGGCGCGGAAACGAAAGCCTTTGAAGCGGCGGCGGAAGAAAAGGCTTCCCGTCTGGCCGAACAGCTGGCCGGTCAGGGAGCGGCGTTTGAAAATGAAAAGCAAAATCGCCGGCTCACGTTCGAAAAACGAAAAGCCCGGATTGACCAGGCGATTCTCACCGCCAGCCGGCAGGTGATGGAAGGCACCGATTACGCCGGCCGCCGTCAGCAATACCTGCAGCAGAATGCCATGGAATTGGAACGCCGCCGGGACGAGCAATTGTCCGCGGCGGCCGCCGATCTGGAGAATTTCAAGGTGCGGTTGGCCGGCACCTGGGAGGCGTTTCCTCCGTTGGAACAGTCCGCCCGGAGCGCGTTCCGCGGCTATGGAGCGTTCCGGCGGCTGCTTTCGGCCGACTCACCGCCGCCGGAGGCCGGGCTTTTGGCCGACCACGACCGGTTGTTCGCCGAATTTCAGCGGTTGGCGGCGGGGACTCGCGAGGAATTGAGCCGCTTCAAAAAAATTCTCCTGCCGCGCCTGTTCGGATTTTTGCCGATGTGGCTGCTGACGCTCCTGACATTGGTTGGCTTGGGCGTTTCGCTCCTGGCGCTTCCCCGTCCGCTGAACCCGGGTTCCCTGGCCATGCCGGGTGCCATCGCCGGGGGTTTTTGGTTGGTTTTGCTGGTGATTCATCAGCTGGGCCGGCGCCCGGCAGCACCTTCAGCCGGCGTGATTGCCGCCAATCTGGCCGCCGCCCGCCGGCTGTATACCGATTCGCTGGAACAGGCGGAGTTGCATCATCAGCAAAAACAGGAACGGGTCCAAAAAGAATTCGACGCCACCAACCGCACGGTCAATCGACAATGGAAACGGACCATGCGCGAAGTGCTGGATACGCGCGGAGCCCGCGCCAGCAAGGTGGATGAAAAAGGGGCGCGTGCCCTCTTGACGAACGAATTGGACTATCGCGCCCGGCTCCGAATAATGGAAGGCCAACACGCGGAAAATATCGCGCGCCTCCGCCGGGAAGATGAAACCCGCACTCGCGAACTGGCCGATGCTCATGCGGAGAAAATGGCGAAAATAAACGCCGAACAGGAGACGCGCTGGCAGGCATTGGAAACGGAATGGAAGAACGCCCTTCAGCCCATCCATGAATCCATCACCGCCGCCGGCGCCGCGGCCGCTGAATTATTTCCCGGCTGGTCGTCGCCGGCGTGGAAAAATTGGACGCCGCCGCCGGATTTCAGGAATGTGGCAAAATTTGGAAACCTGGAAGTGGACGTCCTGAAACTGGCCCGGGCCCTGCCGAAAGACAAGCACCTCGCCCTGCCCTTCCCGGCCGTTTTTTCCGTCCCGCTGCTGCTTCAATGCCCGGGCCAGGGCTCGATTCTTTTTGAGGCGGCCAGGTCCGGCGGCGAGGAAGCCGTTGCGGCGATCAATAATATCATCTTCCGGCTGCTGTCTGCCCACCCGCCCGGCAAGCTCAGCTTCACCATCTTTGATCCGGTCGGCCTCGGCCAGAACTTCGCCGGCCTCATGCACCTGGCCGATTACGAGGAAAGCCACATCAACAGCCGCATCTGGACCCAATCCGGGCAGCTCGAGGAAAAACTCGCGGAACTGAACGAGCACATGGAGAAAGTCATCCAGATGTATCTCCGCAACGAGTACGAAACCATCGCCGAATACAACGCCCGGGCCGGCAGCATCGCGGAAAAATATCATTTCCTCGTCATTGCCGATTTTCCGGTGAACTTCAGCGAAACCGCCGCCCGCCGGCTCATCAACATTGCCACCAGCGGCGCGCGGTGCGGCGTCTTCACCCTCATTCATTGGGACCGGCGCCATGCCCTGCCCCAGGGTTTTGTGGCCGACGAATTGCGGAAAAACAGTATCGGTCTCGTCCGCGGGGAAACGACGTTCCGGATCGAAAATCGCCAGCCCGACGGCACCCGCCTGACGCTCGATGCGCCGCCGCCGCCGGAATTTGTGACCGGTTTCCTGCATCAGGTCGGCGAAAGCGGCCGCGATTCCAACCGCGTCGAAGTCCCCTTCGAACAAATTGCGCCGGCGCCGGATAAACTCTGGACGGAAGAGACCACGGAAGAATTGAGCGTGCCGATCGGCCGGTCGGGCGCGACCAAACTGCAGCGCCTGGAAATCGGCAAAGGCACCCGCCAACACGCGCTGGTGGCCGGCAAGACCGGCTCCGGCAAATCCACCCTGTTCCACGTCGTGATCACCAACCTGGCGCTCTGGTGCAGCCCGGAACAGGTCGAATTTTATCTCGTCGACTTCAAGAAAGGCGTGGAATTCAAATGTTACGGCAGCCGCCATTTGCCGCATGCGAAGGTGGTGGCGATCGAAAGCGACCGCGAGTTCGGGTTGAGCGTGTTGCAACGCGTGGATGAGGAACTGCGCCGCCGCGGCGACCTGTTCCGCAAGGCGGGTGTGCAGGACGTCGCCGGCTACAAACGCAGCGGCGGCGCCGAACCGATGCCCCGGTCGCTGCTCATCATCGACGAATTCCAGGAGTTTTTTACCGAAGAAGACCGGATATCCCAGTCCGCCGCCGTTTTGCTGGATCGAATTGTCCGCCAGGGCCGCGCCTTCGGTATTCACGTGCTGCTGGGTTCGCAGACCCTGGGCGGCGCCTATACCCTGGCCCGCGCCACCATCGGCCAGATGGTGATTCGGATCGCGCTCATGTGCAATGAAGCCGATGCCTACCTGATTATGGACCAGGACAACCCCGCCCCGCGCCTGCTCACGCGCCCGGGGGAAGGCATTTACAACGACGCCGCCGGTTCCATTGAAGGCAACAGCCCGTTCCAGACCGTCTGGCTGCCCGAAGACGTGCGCGACCGGTACCTGGAGAAAATCCGCGCGCACGCCGATCAAAATCAAAAACCCTACGCCGGGCCATTTGTATTTGAAGGCAATGCGCCGGCGGATGTGAGTGAAAACGCGCCGTTGCGCTCCCTGTTGCAGGCCGGGCCGGCGGCTCCTTCCGTCCCGATCCGGGTCTGGCTGGGATCGCCCAATTCCATCAAAGGCCCGACGGAAGCGGTTTTCCAGCGGCAAAGCGGCGGCAACCTGCTGATCGTCGGGCAGAGCGAAGAGCGCTCCGTGACGCTGCTGGCGATCGCGCTGGTCTCATTGGCCGCCCGCTTTCCGAAAAAGTCCGCGCGTTTTTTCCTGCTCGACAGCACGCCGCCCGGTTTTCCCCAGCGCGAATTTCTGCAACGCATCATCTCGGCCATCCCGCACGAAATTGTCCAGGTCAACAACAGCAATCTGCCTGAAATCATGGCCGGTCTGGCCGGCGAACTGAAACGCGGCGATGAACCGGAAACGGCGCCGGAAACGTTTGTATTGATTCACGGTTTGCAGAATTACAAAAAACTCCGGCAGGAGGATGAGTTCAGTTTTTCCAGCAGCGATGCCGGCAGCGGCCCCAATCCCGCCGCCGCGCTGCTCAGCCTGCTCAGTGAAGGCCCCGCTCACGGCTTCCACGTCATCGTCACCTGCGACACGTACAACAACGTAAACCGGTTTCTGGGCCGGAAGACCCTGACGGAATTTGAGATGCGGGTGTTGTTCCAGATGAGTGCCAGCGATTCCGCCAGTTTGATCGACGCTCCGGACGCCGGCACCCTGGGCCTCCACCGGGCCCTGTATTACAATGACCGGGAAGGCTATGTCGAAACGTTCCGGCCCTATGCCCTGCCCGGCAATGATTGGATCGAGGAAGTGGCGAAACAACTCCGGCGGTTGGCAGATTCAAAATCCTCCTCGTCGTCCTCGTCCTCGTAATCGAAATAAACCGAGGACGAGAACAAACGGCTAGACGTACAACGCCTTTTCCAGGTCGCGGACCAGGACGCTCATGAACGGATAACGCTTGTCCGGGTCGCGGGCGAGGCATTTCATCACCACTTTCTCCAGCGGCGCCGGAAGGTCCGCGTTGTGCTCGCGAGCCGGTATCGGGCCGTCGGCGGCCATTTGTGCCGCCAGGATATCGGAAGCGGTTTCGCCGGGAAACGGTTTGTGGTTGGTCAGCAATTCGTAGGCGGCGACGCCGTACGCAAAAATGTCCGCCCGTGCGTCGATGGGCTTTTGCTGCAGTTGTTCCGGCGCCATATAACCGGGAGTGCCCGGGTTCTTTGACATTTTTTTTGGTTTCTCGGGAATCGGCTGGGCCAGGTCAAAATCGATCAGCTTTACGTTGCCGTTGCGCGTCACCAGCACATTTTCCGGCTTGAAATCAAGATGCATAAAACCGCTCTCATGCACCTGGCTCAGGCCGAGCGCCATGTCGATCAGGATCTGGGCGACGTTTTCGGTCAGGAGCGGGTCGTGCTCGGCAAAAAGCTGCTTGAGATTGGCCGCTTCGATGTAATCCATGACCATGTAAAGCGTGCCGCCCTGCCGGCCGTGTTCGACATAACCGACGATATACTCGCTTTCGTTGATCCGGGAGAGCACCTCGCAGCCGCGTAGAAAACGCCGGCGCGCCAGCAGGTTGAATCGCAGCCGGTCGCTCAACTTCCGCAAGGCATAAGCCTTGCCGCGGCTGTCCGTCACCAGCCAGATTTCGGCCATGCCGCCCCGATTGATCAATTCCTGAGTGTAGAACCGGCCAAAGCGTTCCTGGGCCACGGGTTCCGGCGCAACGTTTTCCTGTAGTTCACGTGCCATCCTCTCTATTCCTTAACATGTCGCGTTCTTCGGCGCGAACTTTTTCCATCCAAGGAGCGCCGCTGGACACGCCCGGAATGCCGAACTCCAGGCGGCACTCCATCCACCGGGTTAGACGGAATCCGATTGCATTTGGAAACAAAAAATTTATCGTCGCGCCATGCGGCTGCTTCGGGCGCTGGTCATTTATCTGTTCGTCGTCTTTCTCGGTGGCGCATTGCTTGCCCCCTGGCTTTACTGGCTCGCCCAATCCGCCGCGCCCCATTTTCCCCATCTCAAACTGGCCGGAATTCCATTTCACCGTTTCATGGATCGGGCCTTCCTCGGCCTCGGCCTCGCCGGCCTGCCGCCGTGGTTGCGCGCGTTCGGAATGGGTTCCTGGCGGGAAATCGGATTGGCCGGGCCGGGCAGCCGGGGGAAACAGTTGTGCGCCGGCCTGGCGCTCGGTTTTCTGACGCTGGCGGTGGTCGCCGGGTCCGCTCTCGCCGGCGGCGACCGCGTGATCGCTGCGGGCCTGACCGCTCATAAGATCGCCGCCACAATTCCGCTGGCGGCCGGTACGGCCATGGTCGTCGCGTTGCTGGAGGAAATCCTGTTTCGGGGCGGCATTTTTGGCGGATTGCGCCGGACGTTATATTGGCCGTCGGCGTTGCTCGCCAGCAGCCTGGGGTATGCGTTCGTCCATTTTTTGCAACGGGCGGAAATCACCGGACCGGTGGCCTGGAACTCCGGTCTGGTGCTGTTGCCGCACCTGCTGTGCGGTTTTATGGATTTCCATGCCCTCGTGCCTGGTTTCTTTTCGCTGACGCTCGCGGGAATTCTGCTCGGGCTCGCCTACCAGCGGACCGGCAATCTTTATTTCTCCATCGGCGTGCACGCCGGATGGATTTTTTGCCTGAAAACCTACGGCGCCTTTACCGCCGGCGCCCCCGGCGCCGCGCCCGCGTTCTGGGGTACCGGCAGACTGATCGACGGCTGGCCGGCCCTGCTGGTGCTTGCCGTCACCGTCGGCCTGTTCCATTTTCTGGCCCTGAAACCCGCCCGCGAACCATTCGCTTATTCCCAATGACGGCGCCCGCCCAATTGTTGCAGGCGTGGTTTGAGGCCGGGCTGGGCTTTATCTATCCGGAAATCTGCCGGCTGTGCGAGGCCGAACGCGCCACCCGCCGGGACGGCTACGTTTGCGGACAATGCTGGTCGCAGGTGCGATTCATCAAGCCGCCGTTTTGCGAACGTTGCGGCCTGCCGTTTGCCGGCGAGGTGACCACGTCTTTTGAATGCGCAAATTGCAAGGAAATCGAGTTGCATTTCAGTTCCGCGCGTTCGGCGGTCGTTGCCCGGGGTGTGGCACTCGAGGCGGTTCACCGCTTCAAATACCGGCGCCAGTTGTGGTTCGAACCGTTCCTGGCCGGCCTGCTCCTGCGCGCGGCCGTGCCGGTCCTGCGCGGTCAGAACTGGCATCTGGTCGTGCCCGTGCCGCTGCATTCGCTGAAACAGCGCGAACGTGAATTTAATCAGGCGGCCCGGCTCGCCCGGCACCTGGCCGGCGCCCTGAAAATTTCGTTGAACACGACGCTGCTTCGGCGTGTCACACCCACAGCCACCCAGACTTTGCTGACGCGGCAGCAACGGGCCGACAATATGCGTGGCGCGTTTGGCGTCCGACCCGGCCGGCGCTTGCACGGCGAGCGGGTGATTCTGGTGGACGACGTGTTTACGACCGGAGCGACCACGAGCGCCTGTGCCGGGGCGCTTTTGGCGGCCGGTGCGGCCGATGTTTGTGTCTGGACAGTCGCCCGCGGAGTTTAGTATGATTTAATCATCATGGATACGACTTCTTTTACCAAGAAATCGCTTGGTCTCGAGACGGTCGAACCAGCATTGACGCCGCCGCCGACGGACAAAACGGCCAGTCTGCCCAAAAAACCCAAACTGGGCACGGGCAAATCCAAGAAACGGGATATCCCCGAAGGCCTTTGGACGAAATGCCCCAAATGCGCCACCATGGTCTTCGACAAGGAACTGGACGAAAACCTGAAAGTTTGCCCCAAGTGCGGCCATCATTTTCCCATCGGTTCGCGGGAGCGCATCCATTCGCTGGTGGAAACCTGCACGTTTGAGGAGATGGACGCCAAAATGACGAGCGCGGACGCATTGGGATTTACCGGCGTGGCCACCTACGCGTCCAAACTCGAATCGCACCAGAAACGGACCGGCTTGAAAGACGCCGTGGTGACCGGATTGTGCAAAATCGGCGAACATCGCGCGGCGCTCGGCGTGATGGATTTCAGTTTTCTCGGCGGCTCCATGGGCGCGGTCGTCGGCGAAAAGCTGACCCGCCTGATCGAGCGGGCGACGGAAAAAGAACTGCCCGTGATCATCATTTCCAGCAGCGGCGGCGCCCGCATGTACGAGGGCATGTTCAGTCTCATGCAAATGGCCAAAACCTCGGCCGCCCTCGCCTACCATGCGCGCCAACACCTCCCCTACCTCAGCGTGCTGACGCATCCGACCACCGCCGGCGTCATGGCCAGCTATGCCAGCCTGGGCGACCTGATCCTGGCCGAACCGGGCGCCATGATCGGTTTTGCCGGTCCGCGCGTGATCAAAGATACGACGCAAAGCGAACTGCCGCCCGGTTTTCAAACGGCTGAATTTCTCCTCGATCACGGGCTCATCGATGCCATCGTTCCGCGCAAAGAAATGAAGGAGAGCCTGATCGAGTATCTGAGTTTTCTGACGACCGGAAAAAAGAAGGCCGCCGCCGCATCCTGACCGGTTCACCGCCGCCCGTCGTACCAGAGGTAACAGGCATCGCGGTCAGCCAGCATCCGGCGATTAAACGCCGCCCGGACCAGCAAGCGCAGGTGTTCCGCCGCCGTGTACAGCCGCATTTTGCGCGCGGACGTCAGCAGCGGATGCCGATGCAGGATCACAATTTCCCGATCGGATTGCCGGGCCAGTTGCTTCAACCGGCGGCTCAGTTCCAGCTCCTCGCCGGCGAACAGTTTGTGGCTGAACCCGCCCATTTTCCGGAAGGCGGCGGCTTCGATGAAAATAAATGACCCGGCCAGCCAGCGGCCCATCCGGCTGGTGTAGTTCCAGATCCGGGTGATGAATCCCGCGACCAGGTGCCTCTCATCCAGCCGGATCGTGACGCCGCCGGCCAGAGCGCGGCCGGACTGAATCTGTTCGGCGACGTCCGCGAACAACCGGTCGCTGGGCCGCGAATCCGCGTCCACAAAAATCAGCCAGTCGCCGGTCGCCGCCGCGGCGCCGCAATTGCGGGCGCGGGCGATCTGGTTGACCGGTTCCCGCACCACCCGGGCGCCCATCGACCGGGCAATTTCCGCCGTGCGATCGGTGGAATTATTGTCGCACACGATCAGTTCATGGTCCCAGTTCCGCGTCGCGAAGGCTCCGGCCGCCTGCCGGATTTGCGCCAGCGTTTCGCCGAGCAACCGTTCTTCATTGAAAGCCGGGACAACAATGGAAATTTTCACTGCGCCCAATGTGCTTCATTACCGGTTCAGTATCAACGGACTTTCCACGGATTAACCGGCTATCCGCGCGCGAACCGCTGTGGACCGCAAATTTAAGCGTGCTTTTTCCATAAAATGGGTTTTATTGATGCCCATGACCATTTGGATACTGGCTCTGATCTTACTGGTGTCCCTGGCCGCCATCGGTTTTCGGCAGGGCGCAATTCGCGTGGGATTTTCATTGATCGGGATCATTGTCTCCGCGCTCCTGGCCGCGCCGCTCGCGAAATACGTCAAGCCGATACTGCCGCACGTGGGCGTCCAGGACCCGACCGCCATCTGGATGTTGTCGCCCCTCATCGTCTTTATAATCCTGATGGTCCCGTTCAAGTCGCTGGGCTATTTCGTGCATCGCAAGGTCGAGGTGTACTTCAAATACAAGTCGGACGGCATGCAACTGATCCGCTTTGACCGGCTGAATGCCCGGTTGGGCCTCTGTTTGGGCCCGCTCAATGCCCTCGCCTATCTCGTCCTCATTTCGTTTGTCATTTTCGATCTCAGCTATTGGACGGTGCAGGTTGCCACGTCCGATGACGAACCCAAATGGATCAAGCTGCTGAATCAAATGGGGCGCGATTCGGAGACCACCGGCTTTGCCCAGATCGCGCGCGCCATCGACCCGATGCCGGATACCTATTACAAATATGCCGACCTCGCCGGTTTCCTGTGGCAGAATCCGCAGGTGAGCGATCGGCTCGCCAGTTATCCAATGTTTATTTCCCTGTCTCAACGCGACGATTTCAAACAACTGGGCCAGAATACCGACTTTCAAAACGCCTGGAAACAGCATGCCCCCATCAAACAGGTGCTGGATAACGACCAGTTCCACTCGATGTGGCAGAATTCCGATACCGTCAACCAGATCCAGGGCATCCTGGAGGATAATTACGACGACCTGTGCGGTTATCTGAAAACCGGCCAGTCGCCGAAATATGATTCCGAAAAACTCATCGGACACTGGAGCCTGAACGTGGGCGCCACCACCGCCAAAATGCTCGAGTCGCGCCCCGTCATCTCTTCCCGCGAAATGCGCACCCTGCGTGTCTGGGTGAACCAGTCCTACGCTAAAACCGCGTTTATCGCTGGGGGTGACGGCCAGGCTTTTCTGACCGATTTGCCGCATATGGTCGTGGAAGCCGGCAAGCCGCCGACCACCGAAATGGCTTCTTGGCAGGGCAAATGGAAGGGCGCCGGAACGGATTATCTGCTGTCGTTGAATGCTGGCGGCAAAAAACAATCCATGCCGGCCAAAATCGACGACGACAAGCTGGCGATCACGGACGACAAAACCACGCTCGTGTTCGATCGCGAAGACTGACCGGGGCAGCCTTGCCCGTTCTTGGGACACCTAAGCCGCCGGTTCCGGGGCCTTCCTTTAACGCGAAAGCGGCCTGAAAGCTGCTTTTTGGATTTTTAATGACGGTGACAAAAGCCATAACCCTGGGCGCTATCCTGGCCGCCGGTTGCATATCGGGTTGTTCGAAAAAACCCGCGCCTCGGGCGCCCGTGGTGGAGACCAATACTCCGCCCGTGGTGACCAATGCTCCGGACACCAATCCCCCGGTCGCCCCGGTGCCTTCGCGCACCACCGACTTGGGCGTCGTGCAGTTGACCAATCGGTGTGAAACCCGCATCGAACTCGCCGGAGGGAAAAGCTGCAGCATTACTCCGACCCGCGTCGACAGCCAGAATGTGCAGTTGACCATGGTGCTCGAATCCAGAATGCCAAACGGCAAAACCCAGGGAATGAGCGTTACCAAGGTCACCGCCAAAATCGACCAGCAGTTTGAAGTGGATTTCGGCGGCCTCGACCTCACCCTGACGCCGCAACTCGCCCCGGAATGAAATGGTCGGGGCGGTGAGATTTGAACTCATTCCGAGGCTTTGTCAAAATCGCCCGTAAAATCAATAATATCCAATAGAATCAATGCAATATTGAGTTTTTGCTTTGTTCTTCACGAGAATCAAAATGCACGGAAAATGCACCTTTTTTAGGTAGGAAATGGTAGGAATTTTCATGGCTGGTTTCAGCGGTTTTGGGAGACGGCCCGGACAATCCATTACGGAGGCCATAGATTTCATAGGCAGTAGTGTTCCCTCACGCCCTGCGGCTTCTGCGTTGACGCCTTCGCGCCGCCTGGACTTCGCGATATTGCCGGTCAAATTCCGCTCTGATTGTCTGGTCGAACTCGACAAAAAAGAGTTTAGTGCGGCTCGGATAGTGATAACTCCATATGTTGGCAATGATGCAAGGCAGGCCATGTTTCTGAGCCCATCGCGACAATTCGGTTTCATTGAGGTCATAAGGCTGTGAGAGCACGACAAAATTTGGGCCACGAACAAAGAACTGGGCATGGTCGAGAAAACAACCCTCAAAATAATGCTCGTCAAGATAATTGAAAAACTCACAAGCCCATATTCCCTTGATGCGCGCCATATTAAAAGTGTCCAGAAACTGCTCTTCCATAATTTTCTCGATCCGGTGGGATTCGCGCTGGGCCGCGTCGTTTCGCCCTTTCTCAATGAGCTTGCAAGCCTGGGCGGCCAGTTGCAGATATTCTGGGTTAGGTTGGGGAATAGATACATGGTTATTCATATTGATGTTTAGTTTCTAGTTTAGCGGCAGAATCAGTGGGGAAATTCCACTTGGCTCACTCCTTTTCCTTCAAAGCGTCCACGAAAGCGAATAGTTCACCTTTTCGGGGGTCAACCCAATCATCCATGAGCAATGAACCGTTTTCTGGATTTCCATCCCGACAAAAACTGTTTGCCCAGACCTCATCGGACACCTCCCGTAAACCCAACTCATCGAATTGGGCCAAATCGATGATCCAGCAATAACTGTTGTGCCTGACGCCGCGACCAAATTTGACCTGATGCCCATGCCGTGGACCCGGAACGAAATATGGACGTGCACTCATGTCAGCTTGTAGGTCGGATTGACTGACCGATTGTGCCAAGCCCTGGTTGCGGCAATATTTTCGCCAACAGGCAATGACCGGCCCAGGCCGGATTGCAAGAAATGGGACAATCAAATCACGCCGCGGGTTTTCCATGGCGTCTTTCAATTGCTGCTCACTGAAAGGCGGCTTGGGATTCTTGTTTTCCATGACCTTGAAAAATCGCCCGACTTCCTCCGGCGTTCTCCCGAACCAACCACTGGCAAGCATGCTCAACAGATCCCTCCAGAACTGGTTGAGGATCACGCGGTCGGCCACCTCCTGCGTGCTGGTTTTGGCCTTTTCGATCAGCCATTTTTGGAATTGAGCGCATTTGTCCTTGGGGTAAATGGGAATGATCTCGTTCAACGCCAGGAACGCTGCGTAGGCCACCCCGTGGGAAAAACGGCCACGGGGGTCAGTCTGTGCCAGTTCCGGCAGCCGTTCCCAAAGAGACAAGTGCTCAATCACTCGCGCCGCAAATTGGGCGCGCTGTTGCAACACGGCGCGCCCAATCGTGAAATACAATTGCCGATGGGCTTCCAACCACTGCAACCGGGCCAGCTTTTCCTCGCCTGTTCCCATGCGCCGGTCTTTGGACGACACCACACTGATAAACCGGCTCATCGTCGCCGCATTGTTGAAAGCAGTTTCGCCGGTTACCAATAAATTGGTCCGGATGGTTCGCGGATGACCCTCCGCTGAGTATTTGCTGGGCACCTCGCGGTTGAATCCGCTGTGAATCACTCCTTTGACATTGGGGTCCTGAAGCTCGTTTTCGCTGTATTCTTCGCACCAAGGCGGAATGTTGGCGTATTGCCCCATGACGATCTGCACACCAACGGCACTGGAAGTCTTGAGACTGATCCCGGCTTCGATGGCCTCAAAACCATGCATCGCTTCCAGCCATTTTGCCGCGTAGGTTTTACCGCCACCTTTCTCTCCCGAAATCAAGATGCCTGGAAACTCGCTGCGTTGGCGGTAAATCTCCGGCCCCGCGTAAAAGCCAACCGTGGCGGCGACCAACATTGTTCCATCGTAACTGCCGCGGAAAGAATCATTTAAATGCAGAACAAAGTTTCCCAGCAATTCCTGGAGCGCTCCCGGATCATCCTTGGCTTCGTCTTGAAGTTGCAGCTTGCCCGCCGGATCAAAGACCAGCCCCATCCCCGGATGCATACGTGGCAGTCCTGGCAAACGGAATTCCTGGTCCTGCTCTCCAATGGGAATCTGTTCCTCCGGTTCGCGCCGGAAAATGTAACCCCGCTCCTCATACCAGAAAACGCCTAAATGATCGGGCAAGACCAACGCTCCGTTCCCGGCGTAGGCACAATCATCCACAAACCACAACGCACCTGGACGCTCACAACCATAGCAAACAAGTTGTTTGACCTCACATCGTGCCATGTAAAAATTCAGGTCCCGTTGCAACAACTGCAATGGCCTCTCCCCCTTCTCGAAACCGAAATTGCCGGATCTGGCCAGCCAGCGACGTAGATCACGCGGCGCGGTCAACGCTTCCTCATCCAAGGCAAGCAGATCGCTTTCTTCGCCACGGATATTAATCAACTTTACCAGCCGGTCACGCCCGCCATCCGGCTTTAAGAGCACATAGTAAGGCTTGATCCGGAAGCAGGCCACTAGGCTGGGCGTCCCCTTGATCGCGAGTTTGAGGAAGAGAATATGTTCCGACCCCTCGGTGTCCCGCAGTTCATCCAGCAACTTTTCGTGGCGCTGTTCACTGATCTTCAATTCGTAATACCAGCCTTTAGTCGCTTCATATGCTTCGGCCAAAAGAATAACGCGGCCAGCCCATTCCCGTAATTTTCCGGCTGCCAGCTTGCGTAATTCTCTGGCCAACTTCTGTTCGGTTTCCCGGCCCCAGGGCAGCGCCGGCTCATACGTCCGCACCGCCACACGGTCCCCAATGATTCGTTCGGCTGCCAGACCATAGAATTTCGCCCGGCTCAGTTCGCCAACCGGAAGGGATTGCCGCAATACATTGACAAACAGCGAGCGGATTTCACTCCTGGTTTTCCCCGCCTTGAGCAAGGTCGCCAGCGCATTGTCCCAATCCGCCTTGCCATTGGCATTGCGCCACTCATCGGGCAAATGTCCGACCCCAACCTCATCATAACCCTCCGCCTCCAACCTCACGGCGCACACCCGCGCCCACACTTCCGCTTCAAACCGCTCCATCAGTTGCGGACGGTAACCCGGAAATTTGGGATCGCCATGTTCCTCATTGTCAAAGGCCACGGCCACTTTTCGCGCCCCAATCCGCTTGAGCCAAGCCAGGATGTCCGCCCAGACATGCAGGTTTTTTACCTGGGTAATACCTGGGACGGCCGCCACCGCCCAATCATTGCCCACAATGTCCTGCAATGCCGCCGCCTTAAACTCACCTTCAACAATCACCGCCTGCGGACATTGCAGGACCGCCTTTCGACCACCGGCCAGATACAACCGGGGTTTTTGGCCCTTGGGAAAACCTTTATGCGGACGCAGCCCGATCAGTTCACCGGATAAATCGTAATACGGAATCAGAATGGGATTGCACAGGCCACTTTCCTTTTTGGCCCACACAAAATCGTTGTCATCCACATCATCAAAATCTCCTGATTCCAACAGTTCGGCCGGGAGCCGTTTCTTTTTGCCGATGACCCCATATCCGTAAAATTGGCCACTGGGTTTGCAGACCTGGCCGGCGCGGTTGTATAACCCACAATTGACCAGTTTCCATTCTGGCTGATCGAGTGCCAAGGCTCTCAATATCGCCAGATTGGATTGATCGTTGGTAAGGAAACCCGACCGATCAATCATTTCATCCGACAATCCCCGGTTAATCTTCAATTCTTGGCGGTCGGCACCACTCAACGAGGCTCGTTCAGTGAAAGTTTGAAGAGGTGACTCCGGCACATCGTCCGCGCCTTCATCATCCACATTCACCCCGGCTGGTTCCTTGTGATCTTGATCGGTTGGTACATTGATCGTGGCCGGATTTTCGGTCCACAACCCTGCTTCTCTAAGCCAGGCTCGCGTGGCCATTTGCCGGTCCAACTTCAGTTCGTAGGCGAGAAAACCGATTTCATCCCAGGCGGCGTGATCACCGGCCGTCTCGCTGGGGCAACTGGTGCGATGGCATTTGAATAGATCACCGTGAGGGCCTTCAAAAACTCCGGCGCATTGCTCCCTTTCGCAATACGGACATTTGGGAAATGATTTCCAATGACCGTTGGCCGGCCCGCGCCCCCGCCCTTCCATAAGGCGTTTGAGTGGCAGTTTTTGACGCGCTTCGTCGAGCTTGGCCGTAAATTCGTTCATGGTTTCCCGGTTCTATTCTGAATCTATCGGAAGGAATGTCCTTCATAGGGGAACTCCAAATATTTTTACCGCGAAATCCGCGCCTCTACTTTTTTGACAGACCACTTTGGAAGAATTCTGCCTTGGCCGGACTGGAACTGGCCGAAAAACGATGTCCACCCCACGCAATGCGTCTGTGATGAGTCACTTACAGATTGGGCTGGATGGGTGGGACGAAATCCGGGCTATACCCTCTTATGCACTACGTCTTCAAGGCGAGCAGCTCCATTGCTCTGCCCACCGGCAAAATCACGAAAGGGTATTTCCCATCCAACCTGTCCAACCCATCCAACCCAAGGTCCGTATCATTATTATTTTATTATTATTCTTCTTCTATAAATAAATGAAGAAGAAGAAGATAAGAAAGAGATAGCAGGCGGCTCTGCGAATGAAAATTGGGTTGGAACTTGGGCTGGATAATTCTCTGTCATCCACCCAAATTTGGTCCGAACCCGCGCCCAGCCCGATCCCGGTGCCTGTCCTGTGAACAGGAGCGAACCACCAGGCTCTGGCCAGTCCCCCCACGACCACCAGGCCTGATCCGCGTAGATCGGTTCCATTGGCTGCGGAGTGTGCGTCTGCAGCACCTTGATAGGATTCTTAAAAGTCGTCGGCAAATTTAAAAATCCATACCCCCCACTTGGCGGTTAATACCCTTTCCGATGGTCTGGATATAGCGGCAAAAAAATTCAATAACCACGCGGGCCGCATCACCGTCGCCAGCGAAAATAAAAGGCGCGCGCAAAGCAGTTTGTATTCTCGCCTACGCGCAGATTTAGGCCATAGCGGACAAGTGCCGCTTGTATGCTGGCAAAACGTCAGCACACAACCAAGCAGGACACTATGACTACACAAGACAACGAATTCCCAAACAGAATAGATTCAAGACATGGGGCGCGGGCGCGGGCGCGGGATGGACTGGCGAGCCTTGGCGATGCTCTGGCGGCGGCGGGTGTGTGCGATTCCGGCCAGCCGATGGCGCAACGGGCGCGGGCAATGGGCGACACGGACGCAATGCCTATCCGTGACGCATTGGCCAGCGTAGAGCAGCCCGGCGGCGCGTTGCTGTTTGAGGCACAAGGCCAAATGGACATGGCCATTGCTGCCGCTTGCGCCCGCAAGCTGGCGGCGCGGATGCTGGTCAGCGGTCACTTTGTCAACGATGACACCATAGCGGATGCAACGGCGGCGGGCGCATTGGCCTTGACGCAATGGCGGGCAACGGGCGCGGGCGCCGACGGCCAGCCGGAGACATTGGCGGCGCGGGTCGCGTGGCGGGCGGTCGTGGCGGAAATGTCCCGCGATACCTTGGGCGATTCCCTGCCGATTCAAACCGTTTCAGATGATTGGCTTTGGCATAACGCCGCACAGCATGACGAATCCCGCGCCGAGCGTGCGGCGCGGTTCAAGGTCGAGCGCCAAGCCGCAACGCGCCAGTTGCGCCTTTGCCGTCGGCTGGCCAGCCTGCCAAGCGGACGCGGCAAACGTGCGGAAGCAATCGAGCGCGTCGGCAACGCGGCGTCAATGCTCTTGCTTGGGATGCGATTGGACGAAGCGGCAACGGCGGCGGGATTCAACGCCAGCGCAAAGCACGGCACACGCGGCGGCGCGACAACTGCCGGTGACAGGCTGGTGCAAGCGGTTCGCCGTCTGGGTTTGATTGGGGACGGATTCGCCATCCGTCGCGCCTAACTGGGCGCAACACTTCCGGCGCATGGTCGCAAGGCCATGCGCCTTTTTTGTGTGGCGATTGCCTGGCTAATGGAAGCAATGCGCGTTGCGTGTTGCCGTTGCCGTGAGCACAGAGCGCAAGGCGGCAATTCACGCTTGGATTGTGCCGTCTAGCGGCATCATTCCGCCATTCCGTTTTTCTGTGTGGCGGATTCCTTGTTAGTGAAAAGGTAATGCGCCCGCGTGTGAGCGTGTGCGCGTTGCCGGTCTTTCCGTCTCGGCCAAGTGCCGGGGCCATGTCTTGCCAACCGTCCCACGCCGCGCCATTGCGTGGAAGGGACTGTTGTGTTTGTCACAACAGTTTTGCCCCGCTCCCTCCCCCGGAGTGCGCGGCGATGTTTCGACGCCAGAAATGGCGTTGAAACAGATCGTCGCGTCACTCCGGCCCGGAGCGCGGGGCAACTGCGTTGCGGCCACCGCGCTGCCGCGCAGCACATGCTTTGCGAAACGCACCTGCCGCTTTGAACGGTGGCAAGTGCGGCTCGCACCGTGAGTTTGTAGGTTGTTTCCCCTACGCCGATTTTGCGGCGCGATTTGCTCCGCAATACGCAAGAAAGGAAACATGAAGAAAATCGAAACCACACTCACGTTTGCGGAGCTGACCAAACTCGCGCCAGCCGACTTGTTCAAGCAAGCCGCTCTGGCCGTCAAGGTCAGCAAGGCCGTTGAAACCGCCAAAGACAAGTTCGCGGAAACTCTCCAGTTCTCCGCGAAAGTCGTGGCGGCCATGAAACGGCGCTATCAGGAACAGATCAACACGCGGGCCATCCCCGCCGACACGTCGTTCAAGAAATACTTTGAGCAGAACGCCGGCGGTGCCTGTCCTGCGCGTGTGGAAGCGTTGGCCGCCCTGTTCAACGCTTTGGTGCTCACGTTCGACAAGAACGGGAAACCGTTGCTGGCCGAGGATGTTTTCGACGCCGCAGCGGTGGATTGGCTGGAAAAGGCCAATGCCATCATCAAAGCGGCGCAAAAAGAACACGGCGAAGATTGGAAAGGCTGTGACGACGTGCTCGACACCATCAACGCCCTTTCCAAGCCGGGCAACGCGGCCAAGAAACTGGCCCAGATCCGCAAACGTCAGAAAGGCGAGCCCGAATCGGACGGTGACAACGCCGTTCCCATGACGCCGCAGCTCGCCGCGCAATACCTGATTGCGGCGTTGAAAACGGCGGGCGACCAACCCGAGGACAAGGCGTACGACCTGTGCTGCCTTGTTTACGAGGTCAATACCGCTTGGGCTGAAAACAGCTTGAGCGAGGAAACGCGCAACGCCTTTGACAAGCGTTACGCCGAAGCCATGAAACATGGCGTCGCGCCGCACGTTGAAGTCATTACCGAAGCCGCCGCGGCCTGAAATCCCGCAGCATTCAAGCCGGATACCAGAAATGGTGTCCGGCTTTTTTTGTTTTTCGTTGGTTGAAACCCATTTCTGCGAACGCCTGAAGTGTCTTGATTGCAGGTGCTTGCCGCGCTCCGGCTCGGAGCAGAAATGCGCGGAATGAATTTCCACGGCGAAATGAAATTCCCCTACGGATTTCCCCTTTCCCCTTAAAACGAAAGATGCCGTTTTGGACATGAAAATCTCCGGCCATTGGTTTTGCGAGCATTGCGACGATGTCGTCACGCTCCCGGCGCCAGTCGGCGGCAGCCCGGCGTCGGAGAAATGTCCCGTCTGCAATCACCGCACGGCCATCTGGATTCCCCACGTTGAAAATCATCGGCCGGTCAGTGACGAAACCGCGCACGGCTGGTTTCAACAAATGCGCGAAATCGTCAATGCTGCCGCCCCCTCGAAATGAAACGCACTGTACTCTTTTGCCTGCTGTCCCTGTCGGCTCACGCCCAGGTGCTAAACGCCGGCAAAATCGCAGACGCGATTTATCGTGCCGAAGGCGGTGCACAGGCCCGCGTGCCCTACGGTATTTTGGCTGTCAGCGTCCGAAACGCTGCCGAAGCGCGTCACACGTCTGCCTGACTACCATCCGCAACAATTGGCTGCGCTGGCGCCAGACCGGCAGTCCCGGCGACTTCATTGATTTTCTGGCTGACCATTACTGCCCGCCATCCGCTGATCCCGTCGGCAATGCCAACTGGAAACGCAACGTGAAATTTTTCACCCGTTGAACATTATGAAAAAAACCACCCGACGCTATTGGGCGCTGCACGACTGCGGCCTGCGAAACGGTTCCTTCGTCCGTAGCCGGGACGGGAAAACGCTAGCGCAATGGATGAACGCGATTTCATGGGAACCATTGAAGCCCTTCCCAACGGCTTCAAGGAAGTATCCCAAGATCATGCCGAAGAACTCATTCCGGCCGTTTGCTGGTGATTTGCTTCGCTAAAACTCTACATTCCACACCATCGCATTAACTAGGGTCCCATCGCAGCTAAACTTTGTGCCAGAGATTCTCATATAATTCGTCCCATAGATATTCTTGGCAACCACTGAACTCTGTGAGCCTGGAGCAAATTGGAAAACAAAAAGTTCCCAGTCTTCCGGGGGCCATTGCGCTATCCCATCTGCGTTCCAATACACAAGAGGGCCATTCGTATTCTGCGCTTGCCAACATTGGTCAAGGTCTTCTCGGAAAATCCAGTAGCCAGAGAATTGATTATAGCGTCCCTGCTGTACCGACCAGGCAGAACCGGCTGCGCTTAGCGACAGGGTGTAATCAAGATATTGATTTGCACCTGCGTTCAATCGGATTGCTTTTCCGTTTGGGAGGTTTCCTTGCACGAGAGCCAGCAGGTTTGGGTCTCCTGCTGCGGCTTGCGTGAAATTTGCAGGTACAGGTGAGCGTGTGATTGGCATGGGCATAATCTTTTCTCCTTTCCTTTCAAAATTTACCGGTGCCCACAGCAACGGCACCGTCCTTACTTCAGATCACGCAGATTCTCTCTATCGATTTAGTTTTATGCAATAGCAAAATAAGAAATCTCGAATAGACCATAAGCTGAATTTCTGAGAACAGAAAGCCTTCTCAAAGCCAGGAAGGAATTGGGCCTCTGACAATTTCACTGACTGCGACCGCCCATGCCTCAAGCGTGGGCGGTCTTGTTTTTCCATGAAAACGTTTACCGCAACTCTCCATGACCAGAAGCGCACGCTCACCGTCATGACAGCACGCCAGGCGCAACGACTCGGTTTGAAACCCTCCCGGAACTACGGCTACGTCATCCGTGTCCAGCCGCCCATCGTCTTTACCACGGACGGACAGGATGTTGAAGGCGTCGGCTGGTGCCCCCATCCGCCGCGGCGGCACCAGCAACATTTTCTTGGTTGGTACAAATACAAGTCCTTCGCCGAAAGCCGCGCTTTCGATCTCTCGTTATGAGCAACAAATCCTGTGAAACCTGCCTGTACGCTGCCACGCATGAGCAATGCGACGGCTGCCTGGGCAATCCGCCCGCCGGCCAGCCTTTTGAATACAAACACTGGACCGAAGGCGACGGCATCGCCCGCCGCCGCGAACTTGAAAAGACCGGCCAGCGCAACATTGTCATCGGCGGCGCGGGCGAGGCCGAAGTGAACGTCAATTGGACGCCCGATCAGACTCTCACTCATCTCGTCATGGTTGCCGAAGCCTGCGGTTATTGCGTCACCAAAGGCCGGCATTGGGAATATTTTTGCCACGAATTGGAAATCGTCACCGGCGAAGGCCATTTCCGGCTGACCTGGTGGCACAACCAGTTCCGTTCCATTGAAAGAATCACCACCCGCACCGTCTGGCACCGGAATTTATGAATTACTGCGATAAATCCATCGAGATTCTGCGCCGTACCCGTGATGGCAATGATCTCGCGCCACATCACCTGAAACTGGTCGAGATTGCCGTCAACGGCTGGCTCTCCGAAGCCGGTGAAGTGGCTTTCGATGAATTATATCAATCAGTCCTGAATGGCTACAAGCCGCCCTGGCATTGCGGCGTCGAACATGTCATCAAAGACCACGAAGGCTATATCTATTGGAGGGGCATCCGCATCGAGCATTTCACTTACCGCTCCTACGAGGATGAAGCGCGGGCCACGCGCCGCCTCGGCGCGGCGTGCCTGCATCTGGAAACTGCCGGACAACCCATTTCATTCAACAATTATTCAAACGCTTTGAAGGAAATTCCATGAACCGATTCTGCCCCATAAAACCCAAGCTGGCCATCGTGCCGGTCAAAGATGATGCCGGTCGTGTCGTGGATGCGGCCGTCGTTGCCACCGTTGACGTGCCGGACGAACCGGAACAACCCCCGCGCGATACCGGTGACTGCCCGCAAGGTCCAGTCACTCTGACCTTCAATGCGGCCAAAAACGGTTTGCAACTGCATTTCCCCGCCAAGCCGTCTGAGGAAATCCGTGCTGAATTGAAGGCCGCTGGCTGGCGCTGGTCGTTTCGGAACGGTTGTTGGTATCACCGCGACACACCCGCCAACCTGGATTTTGCCGAACGGTTTGTCGCGCGGCTCAATGCTGGCGCTGCCGATCGACAGTTTGAACCAACGCCGGTTTCAGACACCGTCCCTCCTTGGCGGCAACGACTGATGCCCCATCCATGAAACGTATCCCCTGTCGCGCCCGCTTCAAAGACAGTGCCGGCGCGTTGCTGATTCTTGCGTTGGCTCTTTGGCTCCTGGCCGCGCTCTTGAAATTATGAATCCCGTATTCTCCTTTGCCTACGGCCGGGTTTCATCTTCAGCCATTAACGGAGTCTCGCGTCAGGAACACTCCATCGAGATTCAAGACGCCGCTTTCCGCGATTACATCCAGCAGGTTCAAATTTCAGCCGACTCGTTTGGCCCGGACTTTGAACGCATTTTTCTGGAACGGCACACCGGCGCATTCCATTTCAGTGACATCCGCAAACGACCCGAAGGTCTCCGCCTGTGGAACGCGCTGGTCGCCGTCCGCCGGCAATTTCCGTCCGCTGAAATTCATTTGCTCCTGACCAAACTCGACCGCGTCGGACGCGGCTGGCTGGACACTCAAATCATGTTGCGTGATCTCCGCGCCCTGCGCGTCCGGTTGCACATCATCAATCTCGGCGGCAAATCCTTCGACTGCGAAAGCCTCATGGGCCAGAAAATCCTGGCCGATCTGGCTTGGCTCTCGGAAATGGAAGTCCGCAACACCCAGGAACGCATCCTGGATGCCATGCGCAACAAACGGCGTAACGGGGAACTGCTCGGCAGTTGCCCGCCCTACGGCTGGAATGCTGTTGAAACCGGAGAAGTCACCGCCAAGGGCGTCAAAGTCCGCCGGCTGGAGGACAATCCAGAGGAACAAAAATGGATCCTGCACATGGTCCATCGCCGCTATCGCTGCGGCTGGAGCTATCCCCGCATTGCCCGGGAACTGAACGCCCGCGGTGTTCCAACCAAACACGGCAAAGGCGAAGTGATGAAACTGCGAACCGGCAAGCGCAGTTCCGCAACCCGTTTCACCAGCGGCAAATGGCAATGCGGCAACGTCGCCAAAGTCTTGAACAACGCCACGGTCAAAGCCTGGCTCCAAAACCAATCCCCAAAAGCAGCATGAATTCCAATTCCTGTTCCCAAAAGATTTGGCGAACCAGGAATATCAAAATCGAACTGGATGGCGATCTGTTCAGAAAGAAAGGTTTTCCAAAAATCCGCCTGCGGGGCCGGTGGCTGGAAGCCCTGGGCTTCAAACCCAACGGCTATGTAACGATTCAACCGGTATCTCCCGGTGAGATGATCCTGAAATTCAACGAAACTCCACCTCCAATCTACCAAGTTCCAAATCCCAACCCATGAACGAACTCATCGCCCGTTGCGCGGGCCAATTCATTCCCAAAAGCGCCGATGATTTCATCGGCGAAAACGTCATCGAACGCCAGACCGGCAATCTCACCGGGGCGCGCGCCATCGCCCTGCACGTCGAGAAAATGATGCGCGTGTCCAAAATGAACGGCAATGCCCCTGTCAAAGTGCTGTTTAACGGCAAGCCCGGCCTCGGCAAAAGTCTTCTGGCTCAATACACGCAACATCTGGCCGGCTGCGACAAATGGAGCACGATCAAACTCAACGGCACGCAGGTAAAAATCGAAGTCATCGAGGATATTGCCCGCACCCTCCATTACAAGAGCCTGTTCAGCGAATACCGGATGCTCTGGATTGACGAAGCCGATGAAATCCCCCGCGTCGCCCAGGTGCGTTTCCTGACGTTGCTGGATGATCTGCCCGACGGCGTGGTCGTCGTTTGCACCAGCAATTGCCAGCTCAAGGATTTCGAGAATCGATTTCAAACCCGCTTCCAGGTTTTTGAACTGGCCCCGCCGCCTGCCGAGGATATCGAGCAGTTGATTCTTCGCATTGTACCGGGCATCGCGCCCAAGGATGCCCGCGATATTGCCACATTCGCCTGCGGCAACGTGCGCCAGGCATTGCTCGACGCCCAAGGCGTCCTCCAAGCCGCTGCCTGAATAGTTTGTGAACCATTAATATCTGTGGTACAAAATCGCTCATGAACTTGGATCCCTCCGACTCGGAATTGGAACAAGTCGTGGATGAAGCGCGCCAGGCTCTTGGCAAAGGGCCGGTTCCGCGCTCGGCTGCCAAAGGCGTTTCCGATATGGGCGAATTCATTCGGTCTCTCAATGAGCAAAAGAAAAAGCTGCTCAAACAAATCGAAAGTCATCCACCCAATGCGGCACTCGACAAAACATTGGAAGCCGTGAATTTGCAGTTACGCGACGCCAAAAAACGGCTGGCCGAATACCAGACTCAACTTAAAGGCCAAAATTAAATTTTAAATTCTGATTTCCCCCGACATGGCGTCGGGTGGTTCCATCAGGTCTAACCATTGACCTGAATCTTGCGTTAACCGCGCCGGAGTGATCCGGCGCGGTTTCGTTTTCCTGCCCAACTCCGAAATCCAAAATCATGCAAAAACGACACTCCCCAATCGGGGCTGTGGCGGCCTCGTCCGTTGCCACAGTCGAACCCCCGCCGCCGACAACCGACGGACGGGCCAATCCACAACCTACCGTGACCGGTGCTGCTCGCACTGGTGTCAAAAAAGTCACCTTCGGCGCCGGCATTGCCAAAAAGACTGAATCGGCCAAGACCGCTTATCCGGTCATGCCCGAAACCCGGGACTCGGCGGCGCTGGCCGCGCGCATCCTCAAACGCACCGAGGAATTCGAGGCGTTGAAGGGCGCGCTGGAAACCGACAAGGCCGAGTTGAAGATGCTCGCCACCCCGCATTACTTCACCGTCAATCACGGCCGGCATGAAGCGCCCAGTTCCATTGCCGTCGCGGCGAAGGACGACGATGGCAAAACCATCGGCGAAGTGCTGGTCACTTTCCAGAACCGCTACTCGCTCCTGCCTGATGAATCCGGCGTGCTGCCGATTCTGGGCGAACGCACTGGCGAATACTTCCGCCAATGCTTTGAACTCAAAATCCAGGGCGACAAGCTGCCCGAGGATCGCACCCAGGAATTGATGGACGAGTTGCAGGCGTTGTTCGCCAAATACAACGCCACCGACGCCATCGAGGTCAAGGAAGGCGTCAAACCCGTCAAGGAATTCCACGCCGCCCGCCACCTGCAATTCTCCGTGGAGCAAAATCTGGCCCTCGACCAGGCCTGCCCGATCATCGCAATGGTCAAAACCAAGGGCCGTAAATAGTTTCGCCTTCCTTGCCCGCCGTGCCCTGCTCAGGGCCGACCAAAACCCTCAATCACGCTGGCCTCCTGTGTTCAGAGTGCCGGGCAATGCGTGAACGGCGGGACAATTTCCATTCGTAATCGTAAATCGCAAATCCAGATGCTCTGGCCTCAATCCAAAAATCCCAAAGTTCGTATGGGCGCCATGAAAAACTACCTGCTCACGTTGCTGCAACAATGCAGCGAAGAACAATTCGGTCAGGATGCCGTTGAATACGCCATCGTCTCCGGAGCCGTCACCCTGACTTACGACCTGCAAACCGATTTGAAAGCCATCATGGGCGAGCCGGGCAAACCCGAAACCGGCCGTTACTCCGAATTCATCGAAGCCTATCAGCGTGTCTGCCACGAGAATCAGGAGACGCTCGCCGCCAGTTATGAAGCCTCCGGCCTGCTCGAAGAAATCCTCCGGCCAGTCCCGCTGGCCAAATCCGTATGATCCCTCAACCTCCCACCTACCCCGCCCGACCTGTCAACGGCGGTCCTCTCGAAAAAGCTCTACCCAAGTCCGGCGAGTGGACCATTGAAGGCAAATACAACGGCTGGCGGGCCTGGGTTCACAATCCCACCGGCGCCATGTTCAATCGCAAGCTCGAACCTTTGAGCATCGCCCATGAATTCAGGCCCGCGCTGGCCAAATTGAATCAGTTACCCTGGCAATGGTCGGATGTGGAAGCTCTTGAACGACGCCATAATCTCGGACGAGGCGCTCTCATTCTCCTGGATTATCTGCCCGTCAACCCACTGGAAACTTACGTTGACCGCAAATCCTATATTCATCTGTGCGCTGGTGTGACAGGCGGCATCGAGATTCATAAGGAATTGAACAAACCGATCCTCAATGATCGTGTCTATCTGCCCATGACCTGGCGGATGGACAGCGCGATGCAACTGTGGAGCATCCTACCCCAATGCAATGCCGCCCTCGGAGCTAAATTTTGGGAAGGCATTGTCGCCAAGCGCAACAATAGTATCTATCCCGTCCAATTGCGCTCGCCCGAAATCGAATTCCCGTTCTGGATGAAACATCGCTGGGCGTTTTAGGATTGGACAAATTCCTTTTCAATCCGATTCCAGGCACCAGCACTATTGGCAACTGGAAACGCGTGATAGCGGAACGCAAAACGAGCAAGCACAATATCCTCCAAACTTCGCGTCGTACGGCCTCGCCAGGTCTTTATGAAACAATAGACTCCCCCAAATTCTGCACCGTATTCATGCCGCGGTTCATAGAGAGAATATATGCCGCGATTATTGGTTTGCGCCTTGAGGTGATATTTAAAATGCCCGAGAAGCCGTCGTCGTAACGAGTCGGTACGACCGATGTAGTAAATGGAACTCGAACCTTTCGGGTAACGAAATTTGACACTGGGTCTGGCAATCAGCAAATAGACGCCTGCACTTGGTGGTACGTCGTGCTCTTTAAGTTCCCAAAAGTCCGCGATGCACGAAGCTTTATCTTTGTAATCTGCAAGAAACCGAAGATCCGCCATAACTTTGGCATCTTGTCGTTCTGGCCGTCGTTTCGCACGTCAAAAATTTCCTTCCCAAACCTCAAACATAACCAAAATGAAACTGACCATAGAAAGAAAAGAACTGCTCACCGCGTTGGGCATTGTCAAAAGCGCGGCAGTGGATGGCCGGACGCAAACCTCCGTCCCCGTCCTCTCGCACGTCCTCATCAACACCTTTGACAAATCCGTCGAGTTTGTCTGCACGGATTTGGATTTGATTCTGCGTGCCAAAGCGGACGCCGAAATCAAAACCAAAGGCTCAATCACCGTGCGTGCCAACCTCCTGCACGACCTGGCCCGCAGTTTCAGCGGCGAGCACGTCGGACTCGAACTGGTCAAGGATACGCTGCACGTCACCTGTGGCGACAGCCTGTACAAACTCGGCACTCTGCCCGTGGACGAGTTTCCCCCACTGCCGCGCCTGCGCGATGCCGCTGAAATCGAAGTACCGCAGGCCACCCTGCGCTCGTTACTGGCTTCCACGTCGTTCGCCGCCGCCAGCACCGATCAGACGCGCGCCGTTTTGAACGGCAGCCTGCTCCGCGTCAACGGCGATCTGACCACTGTTGGTTGCGATGGCAGCCGGCTGGCCCTGTTGTCCGCCCCGGCCGATGGCTTGGGCAAAAAGGCGCGCAGCCTGGTTTTGCCCCGTCCCGCCGTCGGTGGCTTGCTCCGACTTTTGGACGAAGCGGAGGAAAACAAAAGATGCCGCATCGTCACCGCCGAGAACCTCTGCCAGTTCCACATTGGCGACGCGGTGCTCACCACCAAGCTGATTGAAGGCGCCTACCCGAACTACAACGAGGTCATTCCCTCCATCAAAAGCCGGGGAATCCCAATCGGCCGGGTGGACCTGCTCAATGCCTTGCAACGTTGTGCCCTCATCAGCGACGTCTGCCAGTTGGATTTCCGCAAGCAGGTGCTCAACATCCACGCCGTCAATAACCGGGACGTTGTCGGTGAAGCCTCCGAAAATCTGCTGGTCCCTTCCGGTGAAAACCTGCGCCTTTCGTTCACCACTCGCTACCTCGTCGACGCGTTGAGCGCCGTGGAGGACGACGAAATCCAGTTCCACGGTCGCGTCGGCACTCCGGCCGTCATCAAAGTCGCCAGCACGCCCTGGCTGTCCGTCATCATGCCGCGCGGCAACAAGGAGGAAGCGCCGACGGCACCTGCCAACAAGCCTGAACCGGCCAAACCGGATGCCAAACCCCAACCCATGTCAGCCGCGCCTGCCAATACCGGCGCCCCGGCTCAAACCAAATAACACCATGCGCAAGAGCCAGATCAGTCCGGCCGTTATCCAATCCCTGTTCGAGTCGGTCGGCAACGCTGCCGTCAAAGGACAGGCCCAATGGTTTACGCCGGTTGAATGGGCGCGCATCCTGGCGCTGCCGTTGTCCGGTTATCGTCCGGCTATTGCCGACCTTAACTGCGGCAACGGCGCGCTCTTGCAGGCCGCCAGCCGGTCCTTCACGAAACAACTCGGTTGCGACATCGAGCCGCTCTCAACCACCAACCCTCAACTCTCAACCCATTTCGTCACCGGCGACGTGACAAAATTCTACCCGCTGCTCCAGGCCGTGAATTGGAAGTGCGATCTGTTTGTTCTCAATCCGCCCTGGGATTTGCATTGGTACCGGGACAAACTGAAAGCTTTGGCCGAGTCAGAATGCCCTGCCGTCCGCGACGCGTTCGCTGCTCACGACGGCCACACAGGCCGTGACGCCATCGATTCGACTGTTGCCACACTTTGTCTGGCATTGGACCGATGTTCGGATTGCGGCGAAGGTTTCCTAATCGGTAACGAAGCCACCCTGCAGCGGCTGATTCTCACAAAAGACGCGCCCCATCGCGCCCTTGCTCAACACATCTGGGCGCACCTGGTCATTCGAGGAAACATCTGTGTGGCAAACCCGAAAGGTGGCAAGTCCGGCACGGACTTCCACACTGGCATCATCTACTTTGCCCGCGCTCCGCAGCCAAAGTGCCACACGGCTCATTGCGCCTCATTCGACGCCGCCAAACTGGCTTGCGAAGAACTCCAAAAGAATCGGTTGCTCCATCGCCGGGGCGCCGAACCCAAAAGCTATTGCCACGCGGAAAACTCGGCCGAACTCTGGAAAGCCGCCGGCGAGGAATGGTCCCTGCGCACGGCTGCCACCGCCAGCCCCCAATATAATATATGGCTGGCCCCCGACGGTGTAATCCGCACCCACCTTTCCCTGTTCGACATGCACAGCGACCGGGTGTCCAAGACGGACGCCGCCGCCCTGTTCGCGCTCAACGGCCGCCAGCCGCTTCAACTCGTTGTCCAGCGTTCCCAACGCATAGCCTTGGAAGCTGCCGTCGCGCCCGGCTCACCGTGGAAAGTTGACCCCGCGTTATCAGCCGCCGTCGAAGCAGCCATCACCGAATACAACCGCGTTCGTGCCCCGCTTTGCCCTCTGCCCAAAATCCAGCGCCTCGGCTATCTCGACGAACAAGACGACATCCTCTGTTGCAAAGACCTTCGACTCTCGACTCTCGGCTCTCGACCCGTCTTTGTCGCCGGCAAACGTTACGCCATCCGTTCGACCACCGTCGCCACCAATCGCACCGGCACCAAGATGAACCTATCCGGCCTGCTCGACGACGTGGAATGGAACGGCCAGGAACTGGCCTTCTTCATTACCGATGAATCCGGCGCCGAACGTTGTTTCATGGAAGGCCGCTTGCGTGACGAAAACGTTACCCTGAACCTCATCAAACCGGGCGCCACTGGACGCAAATCACGGGATCTGGAACCCAACCCGTGCGTGATTGATTTCACCTTGCAGGAACTGGTCAGGCACTTCGCCGTTCCTGATGTTCACGACGTTGCCACACTCCAGCCCAAACAATACACCCTGCACGTTCAGACGCTCAAAGACATCGTTGCCCTGTGCGGCTCGCACTTTAGGTTCAGGCAATTCCAGTTGGAAGATTACGCGCGTTCTGCGTTACACGATGGCGTTATCCTCGGCCACGACACCGGCCTGGGCAAAACCATTGCCATGTTCATCTGGCCGCTGCTCAAGGCGGGATACCTCACTGGCCCTCTGCGCCCGGCCAAACCAGTTTTGCTGGTTGTTCCCGGCGACGGCCACGACCAGACAGACGATGAATCCAGGAAACATTTCAAAACCAAAGCGGCGCGGTTGGACAGTCAGCACACATTCCTCAAGCTCGCCCGGCCCGACCCGCGTACCGGACGATTCGCCCTGGAACCGCACTATTACCTCACTAGCTACACCCAACTCACCAGCAACGGCGTCGCCGCTTTCCCCGAGTTGGACCGTGCCCATCCACAGCGCACGCTCTCGCAACTCAATTTGAATGAAGCCGACACTGTTGATTGGTTCAACCGCCGCAGTGCAATCTATTCCAAGGAATATTCCTTCCTCGAAGCCTCGTCAGACATGCCGTGGAACAAAATATATTCGCTGTGGACGGCCAAACGCAAACAGGCCGGAAACGACACGGCCCGCATCCAGGTGCTCGACGAGTCGTATTACACACTGCAAAAGTTCACGCCTCTCAAATCGACTCGAAGTCCGAACTTCCAACTCCTGTCTCCCGAACAACAACAGTTCATCCGTTGCGAACTGGCCATCGCCAGGCACCGTGAGTTTTCCGCCGGCATTGGAACGTCTCGCAATGGAATCAAATGTATTTATTCCCCATCGTTGGCCGATTTGTGCCAGGATTGTTTCAGCGTGTGCGTCGTGGACGAAGGCACCAAGATCAAAGGCGACGATACGATCATCGGCACGGGCGTCCGCCAGATCAACGCTCCCTTCCGGCTGGTGCTCACCGCCACCCCCATCAAGAACCGCTTCCCCGACGTGTTTTACCTCGCCCATTACGTCACCGGTGGCCACGAGGAACCCACCGCCCGCTTCCCCTACGGTAACCTGGACAAGCAGACCTTTGCCGAGGAATTCCTGGTCAGCGAACGCAATTTGTCCAAGGAAGACGATTCGGAAAACAAACGGCGGTTCGTCAAATTCACTCCCCAGGTCTGTAATGTTCATCGCGCCTGGAAATTGCTGGCCCCCATCATCCTGCGCCGCCGCAAGGACGACTGCGGCGAGGACATCGTGCCCAAGATTCGCCATGCCGTGCATGTTCCGATGGGATTATCCCAGGCCGCCGCCTACCAGTTCCACTTGAAGGCCCGCTATCTGGACAAGAACGGTCGTCCGGCCATTGGTGCCAAGTTGCAGGCGCTCCGCATCGCCGCAGCCAATCCTGCCAGCCAACTGCTCACCCGGCCCGAGCACGATATTACGCCCGGCGCACCCTGCAGCCGGTATATCTACATCCCCAAAGTTGCCACGACCTTGGAACTCATCCGTCAGGTGATGGAACGCCGCGAACAGGTCCTGGTCGCCAGCGCCTTCCAGGATGGTCTCGACGTATTCAGCGCCCGTCTGAACGAAGCCGGCGTCAAACATCTGGTGCTCGATGGCCGTATGACCCAAAAACGCCGGGGCGAACTTGCGCGTCTTTTCAAGCTCGGCCCGCCTCGGGCCGTCACCCAAGGTCTCACTGGCCGTTGCGCCGTGCATCCCGTCGCTTTGGTTGGCGCCGAGAGCATGGCTGAACTGCACAGCTTCAACTTGTGCAACAACGTCATCCTCACCGCCTACTCATGGGCCTATGACAAGTTCGAGCAGATCATCAACCGCGCGCACCGGCTCAATTCACCCTGGCCCGTCAACGTCTGGTCGGTCATCTGTGACGGCTCCGTTGACCGCAAACTGGAAGCCGGCATCCACGAGAAAAAGGATGCCGCCGAACTGGTCCTCGACGGCCATCTGCTCGGCGAGAATCCCCATGAAGTCAACCTGGCCGAATTGCTCCACATCGCCCAACGCGAATTTGCCGATGTCAAAACCATCGATGAGGAAGAACTCGAACAAAGCTGGCCCCGCCTGCGCGCCGCCCTCGGCAAAGCCTTCATCAAATGGCGGACTGATTCATCGGTTGCCGAAATCTGGACGCCCGAACCAATCTCCGATCTTCCATCTCCCGACTCCGATATCGATCTTCCCCTCTGGCGTCAACGGTTCCTGCGGCGAAGTTGAAAGAATATCAACAGCCCTGCTCCCAATAGCGCAGTAAACTCAGGCTCCGGTACAGGGTTGGCGTTTATCTCAAATTGAAACGGAGAATGGCCGGCATCGGTCGTCCAATCAGAACCGTTGACGGAAAAGGCAAATGTGGAACCAAGATTCCAGCCATCAGCCGATGAATAACTGGCATTGCTGGCATAATTCCATGATTTTGCGGTAACTGTGATTCCCCCTGATGACTGCGACGGCTCTGATGCAGTTGCAACAAACCAATAGACAGTTGAAGGAGATAAAACAACCCCAGAGCCGCCGATGACGGCTCCGGGAGTGCCGTTGTTATCGGTATAAAATGATAATTCCGATGCCGACGAACCAGCTCCGTCAAAAATGATCGGCCCATTTAAAAGATAACCGCCAAGTGCGGTTCCTGTTTCAAACGATTGAGCTATCCACGAATCGCTGCCGTAGAGAACACTGCCGCCGAACGGCTCACTCGTATTTGACAAGTATGTCAAATAAGCAGGAGAAACTTGCGCACAGATCACCTGTGGCATCAGGAAAAGAGCACAAAAAAGAAAGGGCTTCACCGCTTTACACGCGCAAAAATGAAAATTTACCCCTTCTTCGCCGCACGGACCTTCGCCCATCGTGCTCTGGCTGCTGCGGCGATTTTGGCGCGGCCGGCAGCACTCATTCTCCGTCGCTTGCGTGGCTTCTTGACGTTTGCCTTCGCCTCCGTCGCTCCCAGAAGACGATTGAGCTTCCTTTGCAGGGCATCAATTTTGGTTTTGATTCCAGCAGCCTGCCTCAGTTGTTTTGCGGAAAGACTCGCAAGTGAATTCATGTGAAGCAGTTAAATCCAATCAAAAACGCAAGTCAACTTTGCCCATCAAATTCCTCACATGAATTTAACAGTTAACCGGCCATTATTAACTTGCCTTAAAGCCCGCCATATTTGATAGAATCGGGCGAAATGAGCTTTTCAGAAGCTGCAAGGGTTGCCTGTCTGTTGCTTACCGTAGCACTGCCTGTTACCAGCCAGGCGCAGTTTGCCTTTACGACGAACGACGACAATACAATTACCATCACGGGTTACACTGGTTCCGATACCAATGTTGCTATTCCAGATACAATCGACGATCTGTCTGTTTCCAGTATCGGAGACAACGCGTTCGGTTTCAGTGCCGGCGTGACCAGCATTACAATCCCAGGCACTGTCACCAGCATTGGAAATGCCGCATTCCATGACTGCTACGACCTGGCCACAATTACGATTCCCGGCAGCGTCACCAACATCGGGGACAGCGCGTTTGCCAATTGCTCTGCCCTGACCAGCATCAC
>Ga0335078_10000227_pt1 | contig 91740 bp, 80 predicted proteins | sample Lox_Sample_32_FD_206711 | JGI IMG/M metagenome (GOLD analysis project Ga0335078, IMG submission 206711) | Soil microbial communities from Loxahatchee National Wildlife Refuge, Florida, United States - Lox_Sample_3.2 | ecosystem: Environmental > Terrestrial > Soil > Wetlands | place: USA... | reverse complement strand
AACAAAAACTGCGCCTGTTCTTCACTGCCAAATGTAACCTCCAACCTGAGGCAACGTTGTCATGACTGACCTCTGCCCCGGGTAACATTTATCCGTGAGTCAACACGGCGGAGGGTGCATTTCGATTTTTTGGGCGCGGATGTTCGGTCTGCCGGTTTCCCGGGCTTCCCCTCCCCGGGACAGAGCCCGGCGACTGAAAGCCGGCAGAAGGTGCCGGCCGTTCGGGGAGCGAAATAGACCCTGAGCTTTTATCCTGCGCCCCGGGCGGCTGGTCAGCCATCCGCCGGTTTCCATCAATGCCATCGTGATCGGCGCCTTCACCGAAGCTGGAACCGGGTCGATCCAGTTTATCGGAAAAAGTTCAGGACGAATTTCATCGCCACCGACGCACTCATCACGTTGAGTTTTGCCGATACCGCCTCGAACTCCGCCGGCGGTAGTGGTACGTTTTGGATTCCACCTGAGCAGTTTCATTCTAAACTAGAACCAGACCGCTCAAGCATGTTTTTCCAGCCGGTTAGGTTCAAGTCTTGAAAGAAACGGATTCATGGTCTAGTGTAATAAACTTGCACAGATTGAACTAAACTATGCAAATTGCGTCGAAATATGAGACAGATTAGATTGTTGGAGGTGTGAAAAATGCAGTTTTGGCTCAATTTTTATGGTTTTTTGCCGATGGCAGAGCCAATGCTGGCAAATTTGTGTGACAAACAAGAAAAATCAGACACCCTTGTATTATTTACTGTTGCAAGGGTCGAAAGAAATGATAAACTTGGGAAGTGACATGCTTGAGCGATTAAGTATGTCATTGGGTTAGCAACCCATACCGAACTGAATCCAAATCCATGAAAAAGCATTATGAGGGCGTTGCGGGCTATGCCCCATCTGAACTCAAGCGCAGGCTGGTTGGCGGCATTGATGCGACCCAAAAAGGCAATGAGTCCCAATTCGGCGGTGATATTTCGCGATATTCTGTTACTTTAGAAAAAGTAAACAGATATGCTGATCTGATTGGGGCTTCTCTTGGGTCCGATCATTAACTGGTTCTCCGTTCAATTTTTGTAAGTCAGGAGTTTCACAAGCACGCGATGAGTGTAGTCATTCGCGTTTAGCTTTTGTGGCAGTTTTATTCACTTCGGGAGAATTCTCTTGTGTTTTTAATTTCTAATATCAATGTTGTTCCAATAATAAAAGCGAATACCAATGACACCTCGCCAACCAACAGAGATTGAGATCAACCAATGGTTAAACGCCATCTTCACTCCGGCAGCTTTGGGGAAGGAGAACCAGTACTACGATCAAGCGGTGGTGGCGTTCGAGAATCTTACGTGTTGTTTTGTTCAGCGGCGTTTTAGATCAACGCCGAAATTGGCGCAAAAAGTATTGAAATGCATCCGATTTGACTATGTTGCCATCATTTCAATGCTCAAGCGTTTTCAGAGAGACGCATTTGGGGTGAAGCGGTTTTGTGAACTTACCGGGAGAATGGTTCGGGATAGAGAATTCAGCCAGGCAACCCGGGAAAAAATAATGGCTGAAGTTTTCAGCCTGGGATTGCGTATAACGGCGGAATCCCCGCGCAAAACCCGTGAAACAGCGGTTTTCAGCCTGTGGATGTGTGTTTTTAGACCGATCAGTTTTGACGCCGAGAAATTGGTGGAAATATCCCCCGAAAACCTTGAATTGTTTTGTGCAATGGTAAATTTTTTCATTGCCTCCTCATATCTTGGGAAATATGGGGATATTGATTTAGGCCAAACAGCTCATGAAGTCGAAATCCGGACGGAAAGAATCAAACATGATTTTACCTGTCGCGAGATCAACCTCTCCAGCTTGGAAATATTTTACGGGGCGATTTTCAAACTCTATCCTGAGTACGTTGAAAATGAAAATGTAACTGTAAAAACATCGTCATTTATCAAACGTAAAAAAACTTAGTTCAAAAGACCGACAATTTCCTCCAAGCCCCACACATGGTCCGTAATGCCCGCTTCCATCGCTGGCGTCACCCGCAAGGTTTGGTGAACTCGGGCAAAATTGTAATGCATGTAATGAAGCGCAATTGCCGCTTCATGGTTTTCAATCTTCTTTGAAAAGGCATTGGTCAGCCGGGTGAACCGACGCATCTGCATCCTCATCGTCAGGTTTTGGCGCTCCGTGTGGCTGGTGGAAATATACGCCTTGTCTGGTGTACCTGAAATAGTCGCCTTGCGCGCTCCCATGCATTGCGCCGGGCTATAACGCGCTTCCCCAGCCCGCTCTGCTCCGTAAATCTTCACCAACATCGCGTAATCAATCTCCGCGCCAAAGGCATCCTCAACGGCGCTCAAATAGGCGTGGTGGCCGTCTGTGGTCAATTGGACGCGATGCGCCAGCCGTCCGGCCAGATCGTGCATGAAGTGGTTTGCCGCACCAGCGTCCCGGCTGCTGACAAACCAGCAAGGGACAAGTTTCGTGTCAGGGTCGAGCGCAACCCAAGTCCAAACACTGCCGACGCCGGGCATGTTTCTCATTTCCTCCGGCACGTTTTTGTCTTTGGCGTAGCAGAAGCTCCAAATTTCATCGCATTGAATCCGCTGGCACTTGAGGTTGCGAAACATCTTGTCCTGATAGGCAGAGCAGGCCGCGCCAAGTTCGACCAAAAGCTTTTGAATTGTCGTGCGGTGAACACCCGTCATACGGACGGTTGCGCGGAGCGAATTGCCCTCAACCAGGCAGGCAACCACCCGGACTTTTTCTTCGGTGCTCAATTTATTCATGTCCACAATCTACCTCCTTATGCTTGAGCGGTCAAGCAATAAATAAACGATAGTTTTTAGGGCCGCGCAGGGACAGCCCTGCGCGGTTTGGGGTTTTACGGGAACCGGTTAGAACCGGAACCACCGCTGACAGCATCGTCCGTCAGGATGAATGGGCCAGGCCCTACAGCCGGCCGGCGGTCGCTTCCGGCGTCTTGTGTGTGGGTCGGTGACCCACGCACGAAAACGAATCGGCGCTCCGCATTTATAACACGTTTTCACGGTGTTTATGCGCTAACACGCGACTTTTGGTTTGACGCCGGGCGGGTGGTCTGTTACCTTCCTTTTGTTACTTGAGGGCGGTAATCCCGCTCGTACGCTCTAAATCCGGTCGCACGGATTTAGGAAATTGTGAACTCCGGTTGCTTCGAGACTTGGCGGTTAAGAGCAACCGGAGTTTGCCTTTTTAGGGCTGCAAAACTTGGATATATTTGTTCAATTTTTCCCAAATTTCTTTAGTCATATTTTCTGGCGTTTCAATCCTTAGCATTTTATCACCACATGGATAGGTCCATACGATCACGCCTTCCGGCGGTTTTCGTTCTTTTTCGGGATTGCCGGTCCCTTTTCCCAAACCACCGGCACCGGCACTCTCAGATTGTCCTTTGATTTGGTGATCGTCGGAAGCATCGATCCCGAGCCCGTCCAGTTGGGCTTTAAATCTCAAGAATCCATCCGGTTGCATTGCGCCGATGAATGTTGAGGATTTCAGAAAATAGCTGGCTATTCTCCCTTTCCAGCTTTCGGGTATGCCATATTTTTCACCAATTAGGTTGGAAATTATTTGAACCGCTGGCAGCCTAGACCCATCGTACAAATCAATCAATTCCGTGAATAATCCAGGAAATGAGAAGAATTTGAACAGACACCTTTTTCTTACATGGTCACCTTCCTCTGTCGGAAAGAAGTATTGCCGAGCAACATCTGTTAGTTGGAGGGTTATTCGGCCGTCGATTAGGCCATAAGTCTTAGTAGAAGCCACTTTGGCGGCAAAATCAGAAGATTGCTCTGATACCCCTAAGCGATGAGCTAATTGACTCTTTGTGACCTCGGCGCGCCCGTTCCCGATCTCTCGAACAGCCTTGGCAAGCTCTATGCAAAGTTCGAGTGGGTGATATGGATAGGTAACAGTTGCTTTTGCTACCCAGGCGCGTTTTTCTTGAGGCGCGCCCACCTCTGACTTGGCGGTTGTCATGAGAACAAACTACACCAACCAAGTCTGAATGCAACCAAAAAAACAATGATTCTTTCTACTTTGTCGGTTTCATGGTTTTTGTTGGGAATTCCAACGCTTTTTAGCTGCCTTTTGTGCAATCTCCTTGCGTCGCTTAGCGCTTAAACTAGCCGCTCTCGCGTTTCCGCCCTTTAGCCCCCCTAGCCGCCCCAGAGCGACGGCAGCAGGGTTCTTGGCTGGCACAGGAGCGGCCTGCCCGGTGGATTGCTGAACGATTCTGAAAGCCGTCTGGTTTAGGTCACTGCTTGAGCGTTTAGGCATGGGTCAACTTTGACCCGGTTGGGATAGGATTCAAGCCCAAAGTGAGATTTCAGAATCGAAACTGTACCACTACCCCGCCGGCACGCATATTGACGGCATTGTGTTGGCGCGGGTGTCCGCCGGCGAAAAGTGAGCCGGCGGCAAAATCTGCCTCCAGTCGAAGCGGTTTCCTGCCGATAAAGCCCTGGCGTCCTTGGATTTTTGAGAGGGACGAAAGACCCAAAGCCGGCTTCCGGGACAAGCCGGACCAGCAACATCATGAATCAGAAAGAGACCAGACCACAGCCGGCGAGCATTGGTTCAATTGCCTGGAACGGATCTGTGAATGGCCATGTCACGACCGAATCGGCCGCCCAGCCGAACCGCCGCATTCTGGTAATTGACGACAATCCGGCGATTCACAATGACTTCAAAAAAATTTTAAACCCGGGCGGGCCGAATTCCGCCAGCCTGGAAGCGGCGGAAGCCAAAATTTTCTCCGGCAACGGATCCACGGCCGGCCAGGAACATTTCCAGGTGGACTCAGCCTTTCAAGGCGGCGACGGTGTCGAACGCCTGCGCCAGGCGGTGGCGGATGAACGGCCATATGCGATGGCCTTTGTGGACATGCGGATGCCGCCGGGTTGGGACGGCATTGAGACGACCGCCCGGATCTGGAAAGCGGATCCTTACGTGCAGGTGGTGATTTGCACGGCCTATTCGGATTATTCCTGGGAGGAGATGATCGAACGTCTCGGCTCGTCCGACCGGCTGGTGATTCTCAAAAAACCTTTCGACAATGCCGAAGTTTCGCAGTTGGCCCATGCGTTGACCGCCAAATGGGACCTGGCGCAACAGGCGCGCCGGCAGTTGACCGGCCTCGAAGCCGTCGTCAGCAAACGCACCCTGGCGCTGCGGAACGCCAACCTGGCGCTGCAGGCGGAAATCGCCGAGCGCAAACGAACGGAAGAAACGTTGCGCCACAGTGAAAACCGTTTCCGGGAACTGGTCAACGGCCAGGGCGAGGGCCTGGTTTTTTTTGACGCCCAATTGCGAATTACTTTTGCCAACCCCGCGGCCGAGAACCTGTTCGGCGTTTGGCCCGGCCAACTGATCCGGAAAAGCCTGTTTGAATTTCTCGACGACCAAAATAAATCGGTGGTTGAACAGCAACAAAAGCTGCGCCAGACCGGCGAAAAAACCAGTTACGAAATCGAAATTATTCCCGCCCAGGGCGACTGCCGCCAGATTCTTATCACCGGCACGCCCCAGCTGGATGCCGAAGGCCACGTGTGCGGGACCTTTGCCATTTTCCGCGATGTCACCCAGCGCAAACGCGCCGAGCAGGCGGTGCGGGAAAACCAGCGCCTGTTGAGGGCCATCCTCGACAATATTCCCGATCCGGCATGGCTGAAGGATGCGCAGGGCCGTTACCAGATCGGCAACAAACCGTTGGCCGGAATCTATCAGCAGCGGTTGGAAGATATCATGGGCAAGACCGGGTTTGAGGCCTTTCCCCTGCACGCCACCCAACTGGCGCAGGGCGACAACCGGGTGGTCAGTTCGGGCAAGCCGGTTCGCGAGGAACATTGCCTCCCGGACCGCTCGGGCCACGACCGCTGGTTCGATACGATTGAATCGCCGATTTTCGACGAACAGGGCCGGGTGGCCGGGACCGTTGGCATCGCCCGCGATGTCACCGAGCGCAAACAGATTGAACTGGCCCTGCGCGAAAGCGAAGCGCGATACCGTTCCCTGTTTGAAAATATGCTGGAGGGACTGGCCTGCTGCCGGATGATCTTCAAAGACGGCCGCCCCGATGACTTTGTCTATCTGGAAGTCAACACGGCGTTTGAACAATTGACCGGCCTGAGGAATGTCGGCGGCAAAAAAGTGAGCGAAGTCATTCCGGGAATTCAAAAGAGCAACCCGGAGCTGTTTGAAGTCTATGGCCGCGTGGCCCGAACGGGAAAACCGGAAAAGCTGGAAACCTACGTCCCCGGACTGGATATCTGGTTTTCGATCGCCGTCTACAGCCACCAGCGGGATCATTTCGTCGCGGTATTCGACAATGTTACCAAACGCAAACGGACTGAAGAGGAACGCCGGCAGAAAACCGCCCTGTTCGAGGCCCTGATCAATTCCTCGCCGGACGGCATCCTGGTGGTCAACGACGCCGGCCGAAAAATCGTCCAGAACGCCCAGTTTACCCGGCTGCTGAAGATTCCGGACGAAATCGCCGCGGACCCGGATGATACCAAACAACTGCGCTTCGTGACCGAATCGACGCGGGACCCCGAGCAGTTTCAGCAGCAGGTCCACCGTCTGTATGCCGAGCCGCATGAGATCCGCCGGGACGAAATTGAATTTAAAGACGGGCGGATCCTGGACCGGAATTCCGCGCCTGTGTCCGGCGAAAACGGGGAATATTACGGCCGGCTCTGGGCCTTTCGCGACATCACCGAACGCCGGCGGGCGGAACAGACGTTGCAGGAAAGCGAACGGATGCTCCAGGAAATGGGACGGTCGGCAAAAGTGGGCGGTTGGGACCTGGACGTCATCACCGGCAAAGGCCGCTGGACCGAGGAGGTGGCGCGCATTTACGACCTGGAACCCACCATCGAGCCCAGCCGGACCCTGCTCCTTTCCCATCACCGCGGCCAGTCCCGTACCCTGATCGACGTCGCCATGCAGTCCGCCATCGATCACGGAACGCCGTACGATCTGGAGCTGGAACTGGTCACGGCCAAACGCCGGCACAAATGGGTCCGCGTCATTGGTCAACCGGTCAGGGAAAACGGCCGGGTCGTCAAATTGCATGGTTCCATGCAGGACATTACCAAGCGCAAGACGGCGGAACTGGCCCTGCAAAGCATCGAACAGAACTACCGCGAGATTTTCAATGCCGTCAATGATGCCATCTTCCTGCACGACGCCACCGGACGGGTGCTGGACGTGAATGACGCCGCGCTGCGCCTCTACGGTTGCGAATCCAAACCGGAATTCCTGGCCGCCCGAAACCGGCTTTCCGGCGAACCGCCTCATGACCAGGAGGAATACCGGCGGCGTATCCGTCTCGCCGTGGAACAAGGTCCGCAGATTTTCAACTGGCTGGCCCAGAAACAGACCGGCCAACGGTTCTGGGCGGAAGTCTCCCTGCGCAGTTCCCGGATCGGCGGCCAGGGACGCATTCTGGCGATTTTCCGGGACATCACCGACCGCCGGCGGGTGGAGGAACAATTGCACCTGCAGACTTCGGCATTGTCCGCTGCCGCCAATGGCATCCTGATCACCGACCGGACCGGCCGGATTCTGTGGATCAATCCTGCCTTCAGCCGCCTCACCGGCTACGACGCCATCGAAGCCATCGGCAAAACCCCTGCCCTGTTCAAGTCCGACAAACACGAACCGGCATTTTACAAAAACCTGTGGAGCATCATCCTCAGCGGGAAGGCCTGGCAGGGCGAACTGATCAACCGCCGCAAGGATGGCAGTCTTTATCATGAAGAGATGACCATCACACCGGTGCTCGATGAGAACGGCGGCATATTGAACTTTGTGGCCATCAAACAGGACATTTCCCAGCGCAAACAATTCGAGCAGGAACTGGCCCGGGAACGGGACTTCCTGCAGGGGTTGATGGACAATCTGCCCGATTATATCTATTTCAAGGACCGGGAATCGCGGTTCATCCGCAACAATCGCGCGCATGCCCGGTGTCTGGGCGTCGAGAACCCGGCCCAGGTCGTCGGCAAAACCGATGCCGATTTCTTTTCCCCGGACTTTGCCCGCCAGACGTTTGTGGACGAACAGAGGATTCTGATCACTGGCGAACCGCTCCTGGACCGCATAGAGTCGCCCAAAACCGCCGACGGCAAAACTCTCTGGGTTTCCACCAACAAAGTACCCATCCGGGCGCCCGACGGACACATCACCGGCCTGGTCGGCGTCACCCGCAATATCACCGAGCGGGTCCTGGCGGAGGAAGCCCTCCGGGGACAGAAGGAATCGTTCAGCGCCCTGGCCAACAACGTGCCGGATGCCGTGGCCCGGCTGGACCGCAACTTCCGTTTCATCTACGGCAACCGCGCCCTGGCCCGGGACGTCCGCAAGGAACCCGCCGAATTCCTGGGCAAAACCGGCGCGGAATTGAATCTCCCCGCAGACAATCTTTGGCGGCAAAAGCTCCAGGCCGTTTTTGAAACCGGAAAGTCCCTCCGCTTCGAATTCGAATGGCTGGGCGACGAAGGCATTTGCTACCGGGAAAGCCGGCTGGTGCCGGAGCTTTCGGCCAAAGGCGAAGTGGAATTTGTCCTGGCGGTCACCCGGGATGTGACGGACAGCAAGCGACAGGAATTGGAACGCCAGGTCTTTGAAAACCGGTACCGGATGCTGTTCGAAGGCGCCGGTGACGCGATGATGATCCTGGACGAAAAAGCGTTCCTGGACGCCAACGACGCGACCCTGAAAATGTTCCATTGCGCCGGCAAGGCGGAGTTTGTCGATTCGCATCCGGGCCAATTCTCGCCGCCCTGCCAGCCCGACGGCACCGATTCCACTCTCGCGGCAAACCGCCGGATCATGCACGCCTTCGAACAGGGCATCAACCGCTTCGAGTGGGTTCACCGTCGGAAAACCGGCGAGGATTTTCCCGCTGAAGTCCTGCTGACGGCGTTCTGGCTCGGAAACCGCCGCGTGCTCCAGGCCACCGTCCGCGACCTGACCGAAATCAAACAGGCGGAAAAGGCGCGGCAACTGATGGAAGTCCAGTTGCGGCAGGCGCAGAAACTGGAGTCCATCGGACAACTGGCCGCCGGCATCGCCCACGAAATCAACACCCCCACCCAGTACGTGGGCGACAATACCCGCTTCCTCAAAGACGCGTTCGACACCATTATCCAGTTGATCCGCAATCATCACGATCTCCTCGCCGCCGTCCGCCAAAATGCCCTGACCCCGGAGCTGTTCGAATCAGCGGAGAAACTCCAGAAAGCCGCCGATGTGGACTATCTCTGCCAGCAGATTCCGCAGGCCATCCAGGAAACCCTCGAAGGCATCGAACGGGTCACCAAAATTGTCCGGGCGATGAAGGATTTCTCCCACCCGGGCAATCGGGAAAAGACCGCTGCGGACCTGAACAAGGCCATCGAAAGCACCACCACGGTTGCGCGCAACGAATGGAAATACGTTGCCGACCTGAAGCTGGACCTGGCGCCCGACCTGCCGCCCGTCCCCTGCTTTCTCGGCGAATTCAACCAGGCCATCCTGAACCTGGTCATCAACGCCGCTCACGCCATCGGTGACGTCGTCAAATCCAATCCGGGCGCCAAAGGATTGATCACCGTGCAGACCCGCCGTGGTGGCAGTCACGCCGAGATTCGCATATCCGATACCGGTACCGGCATTGCCGAGGTTCACCGCGCACATATTTTCGAGCCGTTTTTCACCACCAAGGACGTCGGCAAAGGGACCGGCCAGGGCCTCACGCTCGTTTACAGCAATATTGTAAAAAAACACGGCGGCACCGTGACGTTCGAAACCGAGACCGGCAAAGGCACCACGTTCATCATCCGCCTGCCTCTCGGCGCCACCAGCACTCCCGGCCTTTCATGAAAACGCTCCTGTTTGTCGATGATGAACCCAAGGTCCTGCAGGGGCTGCAGCGCCAGTTGTATTCCATGCGCCATGACTGGGACATGAACTTTGTCGGCAGCGGAACGGAAGCGCTCACATTCATGGCGGCCCATCCCGTGGACGTGATTGTTTCGGATATGGTCATGCCCGGCATGGACGGGTCCCAGTTGCTGACCGAAGTGACCCGGCGCCATTCCAACACGGTGCGTATTGTCCTGTCCGGCCACGCCGAGCGCGAAGCCATCATGCGCCTGGTCGGGCCCGCCCATCAGTACCTGTCCAAACCGTGCGAAGCCGGTGAACTGCGCAACGCCATCGCCCGCGCCTTCGCTTTGCGCGACCTGCTCTGTAACGACCAGCTCAAGCAGCTGGCCACCCGCGTCAAATGCCTGCCCAGCCTGCCCGCTCTCCACCAGCAGCTGACCGAGGAATTCGAAAAAGAAGAGCCGTCGCTGGAACGGGTCGGCGAAATCATCTCCCGCGACATCGGTATGACCAGTAAAATCCTGCAACTGGTCAATTCCGCCTTTTTTGGCCTGCCGCAGCCGATCAACCATCCCACGGAAGCGGTCACTTATCTGGGCACCAGCACCGTGCGCTCGTTGGCGTTGTCCCTGCAGATTTTTTCCCAGTTCGACTCGAAGACCTGCCCCGGATTTTCGCTGGATGCGCTCGCGAATCATTGCTGGATGACGGGTGTCGCCGCGCGCCGACTCGCGCAGGAGGAACGAAAAGATATCAAAATGGTCGACCAGTGTTTTCTGTCCGGATTATTGCATGATGTCGGGCAGCTCATCCTGGCCGTGGGTCTGCCGGGCGAGTATCCGGAAGTGCTCCAGATCGCCAAAACCCGCAATATCTCCACCGGCGAAGCGGAACAGGAGCGGTTCGGCGCCACCCACGCCGATGTCGGTGCCTACCTGCTGGGGCTTTGGGGACTCCCGAACCTCATTATCGAAGCCGTCGCCATGCATCATCGCCCCGCCATGTCCGTCACCCGGGAATTTTCACCGGTGATTGCCGTGCACGTGGCCGACGCATTCATGCACCAGCGGCCGGGCAGCAACACCGAACAGCCGCCGCCCAAATTGGATGCGGAAACCCTCGCCCGCCTCGGCTTGGCCGACCGAATTGAAACCTGGCAAAAACTCTGCCTCGGCGACCTGGAGAATTAAACCGCCATCCCCGAAATTTATGAACGAAAAAATACTTTTTGTCGACGACGACGCCAACCTGCTCGCCGGATGCGAACGCAACTTGCGACGCCAGTTCCAGCTGGAAACCGCCGAAGGCGGCGAAACCGCTTTGGAAAAAATCGCCGAACGGGGCCCCTACGCCGTCGTCGTGGCCGACCGGCAGATGCCGGGCATGGACGGCATTCAGCTCCTCAGCCGGGTCCGGGAACAGGCTCCGGACACGGTGCGGATCATGCTCACCGGCAACGCTGACCTCGAATCGGCGATCAAGGTGGTGAACGAAGGCAATATCTTCCGTTTCCTGACCAAGCCCTGTCCGCTGGACGTGCTCGCCAAGGCGGTTGAGGACGCGCGGGCGCAATACCGGCTGGTCATGGCCGAGAAGGAACTGTTGAGCCAGACCCTCAGCGGCAGCATCAAGCTGTTGACCGACATCCTGTCGTTGATGGATCCGCAATCCTTCGGCCGCGCCCAGACGATGCGCGACATCATCACCAGCGTGACGAAGAAATTCCACCTCGACAACGACTGGGAAATCCACCTGGCCGCCATGCTGGCGCCCATTGGTTTCGTCACCATTCCGCCCGAAACCCTCGTCCGTTCGCGCAACGGCGATCGGCTGTCCAAAGTCGAGGAGCAAATGGTCAATCAGTTGCCCGAAACCGCCGCCCGGCTGCTCGCCAATATCCCGCGCCTGGAAGGCGTCGCCCGCGTGGTGCGTTATCAGCACAAACATTATGATGGCGCCGGTTTTCCGCCGGATTCGGTCAAGGGCGAAGCCGTCCCGGTGGGCGCCCGGCTCCTGAAAATCCTCGATGACCTGGCACAACTGCATGCCGGGAGAGCGAGCCGTTCGGCGGCCCTGGCGGAAATGTACCAACGCCGCGGCTGGTACGACCCGTCGCTGCTCGACGCCGTTCGCGACTATTACGGCATTGCCGCCGCCGCCCGCGAAACCGAACGCCCCAGCATCTCGGTGGAATTCCGGAACCTTGCCCCGGGCATGGTCCTGCGCTCGAATATCGAAACGAGAGACGGCACGCTGATCCTGTCCGCCGGCCATGCGCTCAGCGAAATGACCCTCGAAAAAATCCAGAACTTCGAACGCGTTTCGGGCATCAAGGAACCCATTTTCGTGGAAGCGCCGGAAGGCGTGGCGGGTGACGCGTAACCGGTGATGGTGTTCAATCGCCCTCATCCTCGTCCTCATCCCAGACCAGGACGGACGACGCGTGACGGGTGACAGGAATTTACGATTGCCGGATGGAGATTGGCGACGGCACCGCCCGTTGGTTCACTTCCGCAATTCGCACAATTGCCGCACGAATTCCCAGTTTTCGCGGATGCGTTTCCATTGCGCGACGAGATCGGGAACGGTGAGGTTGACCAGGTGCAGGGCCGGTTTCAGTTGGGAATTGTCCGGATCCAGGGCGAAGGCCGGCTGTTCCAGAACATGAGACAGCGCATTGCCCAGACAGATGCAGGCGGCCGGCGGGGCGTACTCGCCGGCGGCTGACAATCGCTGGTGAAAACGAATGGCCCCCACAATATCCGCGGGCAACTTCCAGCATTCGAGCAGCGCGGCACCCACTTCGGCGTGATCGTAGCCGTAATTGATCTTTTCCCATTCCGCCAGCGAAAGCGAATCGCGCCGCGCCGGGTCGAACATGGCCGTATAATCTTTCCCGTAGGCACGGGCAAATATCACCTTGCCCAGGTCGTGTAACAGGCCCGCCGTAAACAGCAGGTTGCCATCCAATCCGGCCGCCCGGGCGACGTGCTGGGCGCCGAAAGCGGTCGTGACACTGTGTTTCCACAGCAGCACACCGTCCAATCCGGTTCCGGGAGGCATGCGCAGGCACTTTTCGCCGCTGATGGAAGCGGCGAGCAGATAAACAGCGTCGGAACCCACTTCGCTCACGGCGTCACCCACGCTGGTCACCGGCGTGTCGAGTCCGAAATAGGCGCTGTTGGCAATGTGCAACAATTCCGCCGTCAGCGCGGAATCAAACATGATCATATCCACGATTTCATCGATGTTGGCGTTATTGATGCGACTCAACGCATCGGCAAGTTTCGGCAGCAAAGCCGGCGAGGCGGGAAGCACTTCAATGTTGTTCAATAACTCGGAAATTTTGCTCATATCAGAACGATCCATTGCCGCCCGACGCTTTCGACGCCAGCAGTTCCTGTACAAGGCGGAGCAATTGTTCGGCGGTAAACGGTTTGCTCAGGACTGCGTCCGTGCCGGCGGCCCGGGCCTCGGCCACGCGGTTTTCCTCACCCAGGCCCGTGATGGTGATGGTCCGGATGCCGGGTTGGATCCGGTGGAGTTCATGAATCATCTCCAATCCTCCCATCTGCGGCATCATCAGGTCGCAGACCACCAGTTTGACGGCGCCCTTCTGCTTTTCAAACAGGGCCACGCCTTCCCGCCCGTCCGCCGCCGTCAGGGTGCGATAACCGTATCGGTTCAAAAATGTGCTGGCGATGCGCCGGACAGCCGGTTCGTCATCGACCACCAGGACCAGCTCGCCATGGCCTTTGGCGGGTGCCGCCGGGAAACTGTCACCGCCCGGCGTATCGCCGTCAACCGCTGCCGCCGGCAGAAAAACCCGGAAAGTGGCACCTTGTCCGGGCGGCGAATCCACACAGACAAAGCCTCCGTGTTTTTCCGCAATGCCCAGAACCGTCGGCAACCCCAGCCCGGTTCCATGACCGAGCGGTTTGGTGGTGAAGAATGGATCAAAAATCTTGTCCATCAGGTCCAAAGCGATGCCCGTGCCGGTATCGGACACCGCGATCACCACATACGCACCCGGTTTCGCCCGGGGATGAATGCCAATGGCCGCTTCGTCCAGTTGCAGTTTCTTCAATTCCACGGTCAGGAGGCCGCCGTGGGGCATGGCATCCCGCGCGTTGACGCACAGATTCATCAGCACCTGGTGGAGCTGAGTCGCATCGCCGAGCACCATGCAGGTTTCGCGCGGCGTCCGGATTTGAGTTTCGATGGACCGGGGAAAAGTTTCGCGGGTGATGCGTCCGATTTCCTGGACGAGGTATTTCGGGTTGAGCAGGATCCGCTGGCCTTCCACGCCGCGGGCGAACAGGAGCACCTGCCGGATGATATTGGCGCCGCGTTCGGAGCAGGTTTCCAGTGTCTGCAGCGAGACCAACTGTTCCTCGTCCGTCACGCCTTCTTTCAGCATCTGGACGGACATCATGATGGGGGCCAGGACGTTGTTCAAATCGTGGGCCAGGCCGCTGGCCAGCGTGCCGATGCTCTCGAGACGCTGGGCCCGCAGCAACTGCGCCTCCAGCGCCTTTTTCTCCGTGATATCGGTGTTGACGACCAGAATGGCCTTGGGTTTGCCATCGCGTTCCCGCATCAATGTCCATTGGCTTTGCACGACCAACTCGCGCCCGTCGCGCTTTTTCTGGCGCATCTCGCCGTTCCAGTGATTGTGGACCTGCACGGATTCCAGCGCCCGTGCGGACTCGGCCGGATCGCCGGCCAGGTTCAGGTCGTCAACCGTCAGGCCCCGGACTTCGGCCATCGTCCAGCCGTACAAATGGCAGGCGCCTTCATTCCAGAAAAGGACCCGGCCGGAAAAATCCCGCACATACATCGCCTGCTGGGTGATGTCCAGCAACGCCGCCTGCGAACGAATCTGCTCGTCGCTGAGCACGGTCCGGGTAATGTCGTGGGAAATGCCGAACGTACCGATGAGGTTGCCGTCGGCATCGCGCAGGGGCAATTTGCTGGTCAGGCTCCAGGTGATCCGGCCGTCCGACCAGACGGCTTTTTCCTTCTTGTCCAGCATCGGCCGGCCGGTGCGGAGGATCTGCTGTTCATCCGCGAGTGATTGCCGGGCATATTCCTCGGAATAGAAATCGAAATCGGATTTGCCGATCAATTCCTCCGACGTCGCCACTTTGAAATACTGCGCGACCGAGCGGCTGCAACGGATGAAACGGGATTCGCAGTCCTTGAAATAGACGAGATCCGGGACATGCTCCATCAGGGCTTTCAGCAAATCTGCGCCCCGGCCGGGTTCGGCCGGGTTTTGAGTTTTCGCGGCATTTTTTTTCGCCGCCGGCCGGGACGGCACCGGTGACTCATTGCGTGCTGCCTTCATGTTGCTGAGCCAAAAAATATATTGTCGCTCCGACCCATTGGCCGGACGGAGGACCCTGGCCGCGGAAGTGGGCAGGCGCCCGCCGCGTCGAACCGGAACATTCCTTATTTCGGCGAAATCCACGCGGACTTGAGCAGTTTTTGGCTTAAGTTTTCACTCCCGGAACCGATAGCAAATACGGACCGGCATCGCCTCATCGAGCCGGTTATCCTATGATTGCACGCGAACTGGTAGCCAAAGTAAAAAATCTGCCGCCGGTTTCCTACGCGGCGCTCAGGCTGGTGAATCTCCTGGAGCAGCCCGCCGTCAGCAACGAGGAAGTGGTCCAGGTGCTCAAATGCGACAATGTGCTCACCGCCAAATTGCTGCGGGCATGCAACTCGCCCTATTTCGGGCTGGAAGAGCCGGTTTCGTCCGTGGACCAGGCCGTGTTCCTGCTGGGGCATCAGCAAATTCTTCACATCGTCCTGACCCTGGCGTTCGGCAGCGCCATGGTGGTTCCCCTGCCCGGCTATGCCGTGGAAGCCAATGAACTGTGGCGGCATTCACTCATCACCGCCACCGCCGCCGAAACCGTGGTCAACCGAATCGTCGACCTGAGCGCGGAACCGGCCGTGGCCTTCACCATCGGGCTGCTTCACGACATCGGCAAACTCGTCCTAAGCCAGGCGGTCACCCCCGAGCTCCAATCCGACATCCTGCAACAGATGGAGTCGGACAAAATTTCCCGCGCGAAAGCGGAACAGGCGGTGCTGGGAACCGATCACAGCGAAGTCGGCGCCTGCCTGCTGCAGGAATGGCATCTGCCGGAGGAAATCGTCGAGGCCGTGGCCCACCACCATCAGCCCGTGCTCAAACCGCACCCGCGCCTCTCCGCGGTTACTTATCTGGCCAACGGCATCGCCCACCGCGCCGATTCGGCCGCCGTCGGAAAACAGGATTTTACCCAGGCGGACGATCAAGTCGCCGGCACGTTGGACATTACCGAAGATGCTCTGGACAATCTCGTCGCCGCCGTTCGTGAATCCTTCGACCAGGTCGATCAGTTCATGGCAATGGGATAGGCCGATGATTTTGGCGCCGGCCGGGCGCAGCGAACTTTTCCCTGGCGCCGATCAAACCATGCCTTCCAGCATGTTCGGGATCAGTTCCAGCGTACGGGAGAGCGACGCCTGGGCAATGGCATTTTCACCTTCCTTGACATTGGGAAAAAGCACCGTGCAGCCGGACGCCACGAAGCACTGGTCGCGCGTCACCGGAAGGCAATTGCCGCTGAACCCGATTTTTTCGCTGCGCAACAGCAGGTCGGCAATCTGCACCGACGCCACGATCGGAGCGTAGTTCGGGGCTTTTTCAGGGTGATGATGAAACCGCGCGACCATGATCATCAACTCCGGCAACCGGTGCCGTTCCAGGTACAACGCGCCGAGTTCCGCATGGTCGACGCCTAAAACTTCCGTCTCGATCTCCGTCAGGTCGCGGGCGGCCTGGCCTGCCTGGCGGTGAATTTCAGTAAAATGATCCGGAAACGTCCACGCCATGACAATCTTGCCCACATCATGCACCAGGCCGGCCACGTAATCCGATTCATCGGAGGCAAATTGCACCGCGGTCGTAACCTCGCGGGTGAGAATCGCGGTACCGATGCAGTGCTGCCAGAAATCGCGCCAGGGAAAGGCGCATTGACGCGTGAGCCGCTGGAAATCCTCGATCAGCGGCGTCACCATGGCCAACTGGCGGATCTGGCGCACGCCCAGGTAAAACACCGCCTCTTCGATGCTGTTGACCGGCGTGCTCAGGCCGTAGTAGACGGAATTGACCAGACGCAGCAGCCGCGACGTCAGGCTGGGATCGCGCCGGATGATTTCGGCGATCTGCGCCGTGTAACGTTGTTCCGTCAGCAGTAATCCCTGCAAAGCCTTGTTGATGCTGCTGAGCGACGGCAGGGCCGGACATCGCGCCACCTGCTTTTCGATGTTCTTCACATCGAGCCGGGCAATGTTGGTTGGCGCCAGAATATCCACAGTTCAATCGGATTGCTGTTTTTCCACGATTCCATCGGCGGGCGACGCGAAAACTTGAACTTTCGCGCCGATTTTCTTCTCAAGTCCCGGCAAGTTTTGCCGATAACCATGGTGTCAGGGCCATCGTTGCCGGTTTGCTCTCCGGCAACTGCCAATCAGACGCAACGCCAGACAACGTGCACCAGCAATTATTCAGCCGGAATCGCCGGGTCAAAATCCGGGAATGGATGGAGATGATATTGCTCATCGCCGCCGGCCTCCTGGCCGCATCTCCCGCCGCCGGCACCATTGTCTATCTGCCCGGCAACGGCCCGGCCCCGCTGCGATTTGCCTCCGATACGAATTCCGCAACAGCGCCGATCTGGAAACCGCTCTTGCTGCCAGCCGCCTCCACGCCGGATGACAGCGTTCCGTCTCCCGCAACGAATGCCGCCGTCGCCAACCATATCGCCGACACCAACGACGTGGTCCTGAAGGTTTCATCCGCGCCGGCCACCAATGCCAATCCACCCGAAATCATTTTCCCGGGGCTGGCCGAATCGGACGGCACCAATTCGGATATACCGCCAATTCCCATGATTTATCCCGCTACCGCCGGCGATCCCTCCAACCCCGTCTCCTCGCAGGTCTGGGGCGAATTTTTCCGACCCGGCCCGGGTAGAAAAAACGACAACGGCGTGTTTATGCCCATTGACGTCGGGTTCACACCGCCGGTTCCAAAACCTCCCAACGAAAGTCGGGCGGTCTATAAAGTCGAATAAACGATCCCCGCACCTTTATGTCATTGCGACGACACATCGCCGGTTCAATCGGTTTGCCGGGTACCCGGCGGTTCCTGGCCATCGGCCTGGCTGCCGGGCTCCAACTGCAAACATCCTCCGTGACGGCGGAAGACCTGCCGACCAATGCCAGTCCGGCGTCGGGCGAGGCGACGAATGTTGTTTCGGCGCCGCTTCCGGTGGAGGAACAGACGAATCCCGCGGTGCCGCCGGGTGAACGGGTGATTGAAAATTTCAATACGCGCCTGGCCACGGCGCATTATTTCGAAAAAACCGGCCAGGCCGACAAAGCCGAACCGGTTCTGCTGGAATTGCTCGGCGAAACGGTGCCGGAGCCGATCCGGCAAACGGCCCTGTTCGAATTGGGAGCGGTCGTTCGCATGGAAAACGACCTGCCGCGGGCGGAATCCATTTGCGCCCAGTTCCTCGATCGCTGGTCCAATGATCCGCGGGTGCCGGAAGTGCTCCTGCGCCAGGGGCAGATTTTTCGGCAAATGGGATTGGACAACCTGGCGCTGGCCAAATTTTACGCCGTGATGACTGCGGCGCTCCAGTTGAAAAGCGACCGGCCGGATTATTACCCCGCGCTGGTTCTGAATGCCCAGATGGAAATTGCCGAAACCCACTATCGGATGGGCCGCTTTGGCGATGCCGCCGATTTTTATTCGCGCCTGATCCAACAGGCGGACCCGGCCCTGGACCGCCGCCAGGCACAGTTCCGACTGATCCGTTCGTTGGAAGCCGTAAGCCGGCACGAGGAAGTCACCAGCCAGGCCCGGGATTTTCTGTCACGATTTCCGGACGCGGTCGAACAACCGGAAGTCCGATTTTACCTGGCCCAAAGCCTCAAATCGCTCGGCGAGAATAATGACGCGCTGCAACAGGTCCTGCTGCTGTTGCAGGAGGAAAAAACCAAAACCCGGAACCATCCCGAAACCTGGGCCTACTGGCAGCAACGCGCCGGCAATGAAATCGCCAACCAACTCTACCAGGAAGGCGATTACCTCCGGGCCCTGGAGATCTATATCAACCTGGCTCAACTGAATCCGACGGCGACGTGGCAGCTGCCGGTGAAATACCAGATCGGCCTTACTTACGAACGGCTGGAGCAGCCGCAAAAGGCCGCTGAAGTTTACGATGCGATTCTGAAACTTGAACCGGAACTTTCCACCAACAGCACTCCGGCCCAGCAAGCGGTTTTCGACATGGCCCGCTGGCGCGCCCATTTTATCGCGTGGCAAAACACGGCGGAAGCCGTGAACCGGTCCCTCGCCCGGTCGATTTCCCTCTCCGGCAATTCCGCCACCAACAGCGAACCCGCCCATTCCCTGCCATGAACGCCCTCTCCGCCTCTGAATTTGCCGCCGGCCTGGCTGCTGACTTGCGGTCATTCGCCGCCATCTGTGACGAAATTCTCGCCCTGGTCAGCCGCGAAAATCAGGTCCTGGCCAATGCCGGCGACTATTCCTCCGCGGAGTTTCACCAGCGCCGAAAGCGGCTGATCCCCGAGCTGGAATCAGCCCTGACCGGCCTGAGAAAACGCCGCCAACTCTGGTGCCGGACCCGTCAGGGAAGCGGACATCCGGATGAAATCAAAAGCCTGTTTCAGAGAATTCAGGCCGTTTTGATGAAAATCCTGTTTTTAGACCGGGAAAATCAACAGGCCCTGCTCCGATACGGCCTGGTACCGGCCAATCATCTGCCTCCGGCCGCCACCCAACAACCGCATTACGTGGCCAGTTTGTATCGCCGTTATTCCAGCCATCCCGAATCCTGACGCGGCACGGCAAAAAATCCAAACAAAATGCCAATTTTGAGGAAAGTAACCGGTGTCATTCATGTTAACCTCATTAACCAAATAGGCATTTCAGAAGCATCTGCAACCGGGTCTAACTATGTCCATCGAAAAAATTATCGTTCTGGAGGACGATCCCATCGTCCGCAAAAACCTCGAGACCTATTTGCGCCGGCGTCACTATGACGTGGCCGCCACCGGCCGGATTGCCGATGCGCAGGAATATCTCGGCAAAGACAATTTCGACGTCGTCTTTCTGGACGTTCGCCTGCCGGATGGCGACGGCACGGACCTGCTCAAGCAAATCCAGTCGCGCCCCCAAAAACCGCTCGTCGTGATGATGACCGGATTCGGTTCGGTGGAATCGGCGGTGGAATGCATGAAAAACGGGGCGTTCGATTACCTCATCAAGCCCTTTTCCAACGAGCAGATCGAGGTCACCCTGCGCAAGGCCGAGGAATTCACCCAGTTGCTGAACGTCAGCCGTTTTCTCAGCCAGGAAACCGATGATTGCGAACACGATCTGCTCGGGCGCAGCCCGGCCATGGAAAATCTCCGCCAGCTCATCCGCAAAGTCGCCCGCACCCAGGCTACGGTTCTGATCCAGGGCGAAAGCGGCACCGGCAAGGAACTGGTCGCCCGCGCGCTCTACCGTGAAAGTTCCCGGGCCAACGCACCGTTCATCCGGGTCAATTGCGCCGCCATACCGGAAAATCTCATCGAGAGCGAGTTTTTCGGCCACGAACGCGGCTCCTTCACCGGCGCCCTGAACAAGCGGGAAGGCCGGTTTGAACTGGCTCACGGCGGAACGATTCTGCTTGATGAAATCAGCGAGATTTCTCCCAGCGTCCAGGCAAAACTCCTCCGCGTGCTGCAGGAACGCGAACTGGAACGCGTCGGCGGCAACCGCACCATCAAGGTGGACGTCCGCGTCATCGCCACCACCAACCGCAATCTCGAAAGCAGCGTCGAGAAAAAGGAATTCCGCCAGGACCTGTTCTTCCGCCTCAATGTCGTTCCCATCCGCGTTCCCTCGTTGCGCGACCATGCGGAAGACATGCCGTTCCTGGCCGAGGAATTCATGCGGCGCTTCGGCCGCAGACATGGCGTTCATATCAAGGGATTCACCGATGGCGCCCTGCAATTGCTCAAAAGCCATGCCTGGCCCGGCAATGTCCGGGAACTGCAGAATGTCGTCGAACGCGCCGTCATTCTCTGCGGCGACAACGGGATGCTGGAAGCCGAACATCTCGGACTCGCCCGGTCCGACTCCGCCGACTCGTCCGCCACCGCCGCCACCGCCGCGCCGGAGGTGCCCGGCCAGCGCAACGGGTTTCCCACCCTGGCCGAACTCGAAAAACGCCATATTTTCAACGCGCTGGACCGTTGCAAAGGCAACCGGACTCATGCCGCCAAAATGCTCGACGTCAGTATCCGCACCCTGCGCAACAAACTCCACGAGTACAACGGGACCGCTCCGAAGGCTGATGACGATCCCAAACCGGTCGCCGCGGAGTAAAACTCCTTTTCCCAACCCGACGCCCGCCAATAGTTTCATTGGACCGCGGCTGTCCCGGCCGCAGCGCTCCGTTGCCGGGTCGTGCCTATGAAGTTCTTCAGATTGAAATCGATTCAAGGGCTGCGGCCGGGACAGCCGCGGTCCGCCTTTCTCCGACCGGCAATTCCCGCCGCCGGCATTTCCGCCTGACAACACTTGCCTACCCGACCGGGTTTCGCCGGTAACATTTTCCCACTTCCGCCGTTCCGGCCGCGCCGAACCCCGATTTCCGGCCATTTTTTCCGGTGGCATCGCCGCTGCTAAACACCGCATGGAAAGTTTTGCATGATCGATGCATTGTTCAATCAACCGGCTTACCTGGCGGCGAAAAAGGCGCTGGATGCCACCGCGCTGCGACAGGAAGCGATCGCGAACAATATCGCCAATCTTGAAACGCCGGGTTATCGGCGCCTCGACCTGGCCGCCAGCTTTCAAACCGAGCTCGAACGCGCCTGCGCCGCTGGCGATCCCGGGCAAATTGCCGCCCTCAAACCCACGCTCGCCCCGGACCCGACTGCCCTGGCCTCCAGCCACGACGGCAATACCGTCCATCTCGAAAACGAACTGATGCAACTGAACCAGAACGGCACGATGCACGCCCTCGAAACCCAACTCGTCAGCAGCCTTTTGGCCCGCATGCGCCTTGCCATCACCGGTAAATCCTGACCTTTATGATCCAGATCCTCTCCGGTATTCAAAACACCGCCGCCGCCCTCCAGGCCGAACAGACCCGGCTCGATGTCATCTCCGAAAACATCGCCAACGCCAACACCACCCGCGACGTGAACGGAAAACCATACCAGCGGCAGGTCGTCGTTTTTGAAAACGCCCTGCAACAGGCGATGAACACCGACGGATCGCCGTCTCTGCCCGCCCTGCGTGTTGCCCGCATCGAAAAAGATACGCGGCCGCCCATCCAGATTTACGATCCCGGCAATCCCGAGGCGGACGCCCAGGGCATGATTTTTGAGCCGAACGTCAATGTTCCCGAGGAAATGGCCGATTTGATCTCGGCCTCGCGCAGTTTCGAAGCCAACCTCGCCGTCGTAAAAAATTCCCGCGCCATGGCTCTCCAGACCCTGGCCATCGGCAAACACTGAACCGATCTGACTCCTGGCCATGTCACCGCTTTCGGGAATCTCTTCCGCTCTGCCCGGCATCCTGCCGCAACCGGAGCTGTTGCCGCCCGGAATCAAACCCCTGTCGGCACCGGCCGAAACGGGTGCACCGCAGGAAATCGCCCCGGACCAGGCCGCCGGAAGCGATTCCTTCGCCACGATGCTCGGACGCATGGTGTCCGACGTCAACGCGCAGCAGAATATTGCCACCCAGACCGTCAACGCGTTGCAAAGCGGCCAGAATGTGCCGCTCCACCAGGCCGTCATCGCGATGGAAGAAGCCAACGTCTCCTTCCAGCTCATGGTCGAAGTCCGCAACCGGCTGCTCGACGCCTATCAGGAAATCATGCGGATGCAGGTATGAAAACACACGTTACAGCATTGAATCGTTGCAGCGTTGAATCGGCCGACCCGCCACGCATCCGGGCTCCCCGCTTCAACGATGTAACGCGTCAACGCGTCAACGCGTCAACGCTTCACGTCCTTCCCGCATGAACCAGAACCTCGCCAAATTGTTCGCCCAACTGCGCGCCATCTGGAACCAGCTCGGTCCCAGCCAGCGGTTCAGCGCCGCCGCCGCCACCCTGGTGCTGGCCGCCGGTATCGCCGCCCTCGCCGTCTGGTCCTCCCGCACCGATTACGGCCTGCTTTACGGCGGATTGTCCGACAGCGAAGCGGCCAAGGTCATTGCCGCGCTCGATGACGCCAAAGTGCCGTACCAGGTCGGCGCCAGCGGTTCCATCCTCGTTCCCCGGGACAAGGTGTACACCATGCGCATGCAACTGGCCGGCCGCGGCATTCCCCAGGGCGAAGGTGTCGGCTTCGAGATCTTTGACAAACCCAACTTCGGCATTTCCGATTTCGTCCAGCGCGCCAATTACGTCCGCGCCGTCCAGGGCGAACTCGCCCGCACCATCGGCCAGATCAACGAGGTCGAATCCGCCCGGGTCATGATCGTCCTGCCGGAAAACCGGCTGCTGCTCGACAAGGACAAATATCCGACCGCCTCCGTGTTTGTCCGGGTCCGCGGCAATTCGCAGCTTCAGCCCCAGTCCATCAATTCCATCCGTTTCCTGGTGGCCAATTCCGTCGAAGGCCTCAAACCCAACCACGTCAGCGTCGTCGACAATCTCGGCAACGTGCTGTCGGAAAATGCCGACGACGATTCCATGACCGGCCTGACCAGTTCCCAGCTCGCCGCGCGCCGCAACCTGGAACAATATCTTTCCCGCAAAGCCCAGGACATGCTCGAAAAGGTCCTCGGCCCCGGCCAGGCCATCGTCCGCGTATCGGCGGATATCAACTACGATACCCAGACGCGCACCGAGGAAAAATTCGATCCTGAAGGCCAGGTCGTCCGCACCCAGACCAAGAACGACGAAAGCACCGAAACGGCCACCACCACGACCGGTTCATCGCCCGTCGGCATTTCGGCCAATACCAATACCAGCACCAATTCGACCTCCACCGCCGCCGGTCCGGTCAACAACTCGAACAACCGGAAGACGACTTCCACCGTGGAATATGAAATCGGCAAGACCACCAGCAGCCTGATGCAATCCGCCGGCGGCATCAAACGGCTCTCTGCTTCCGTCACCATCGCCGCCCACGTGGAAGGCACCGGCACCGACCGCAAGGTCGTGGCGCGGTCCGCCGACGAGCTGAACAAGCTGCGCGGTGTTGTTGCGGGAGCAGTCGGCGTGGATACCGCCCGCGGCGATTCGATCACCCTGGAGGAATTGCCCTTCAACGACCAGTTCGCCACCGACGTCGCCCACGAACTCGACCAGCAGCAGCAAAACGAGTTCTGGTGGAACCTCGCGCGCAACCTGACATATCCCGCGCTGGGACTGGCGGCCCTGCTGATATTATTGCGCCTGTTCAAACACACGCCGGTCCAGGAGATTCCCATCGGCGTTCCGGTAAGCCGCCTGATGGGCGCCTACAGGACCAACGGCAACGGCCATGGCAATGGCAACGGCAACGGCCATTCGCCCCGATTCGGCAATCTTGAACCCGTGCCCGGCATCGTGACCGTCGACGTGCTCAACCGGCTTATCAAGGAAAACCCGGCCAATATGACCCAGGCCATTCGCGATTGGATGGGCAGCGGCCGCAACCCGGAAGGATAACCCGATGCCCACAGCCATCGCCGAAGCCGCCCCGGAAAACGCCGAAAACGCCGGCCTGAACAAAATCCAGAAACTGGCCGGGCTGCTGGTCATGCTCGGGCCCGAAAGCGGCGGACTGATCCTCCGCCAGTTCCAGCCGCGCGAAGTCGAGGCCATTTCCCGCGAAATGGCGCGCTTTAATCTCATCACCCGCGAACAACAGCTCGAAATCCTCGAGGAATTTTCCGACGTTGCCGTCGCCGCCAGCACGTCGCTTTCCGCCGGCATCGACGCCACGCGCAACACGCTGGAAAAAGCCCTGGGCAGTTTCAAGGCCAACGATATTCTGGGCCGGGTCGCCTCCACGCGCACCTCCGCCGGCGGCGCCATGCAGGCCATCGCCGACATGGATCCCCGCCACATTTTCAACCTCATTCGCGATGAACAGGTCCAGGCCGTCACCTTCATCATCAGCCATCTGTCGCCGGAAAAAGCCGCCCAGGTGATGAACCTGCTCCGGGTGGAACAGCGCGACCAGGTGATCGAACGCCTCGCCACGCTGGCTCCCACTCCCGTCGAAGTGGCCGAAAAGGTCATGGACGTCCTCAACGCCAAGCTGGGCGTCAAACAGACCCGGGCGCTCACCCAGACCGGCGGCGTGACCACCGCCGCGGACATCCTCAATGCCATGGACAAAACCGTGAGCCGCACCCTGCTCACCAACATCGAGGAACGCAATCCCGACCTGTCCATGGCCATCCGCAAGAAAATGTTCACCTTCGAGGATCTGCTGCTCCTCGGCGCGGCGTCCATCCAGCGCATCATGCGCGAAATCGAAATGCGCGACCTGACCCTGGCGCTCAAGAAAGCCAGCGAGCCGCTCAAGAAATTGCTCCTGTCCAACATCTCGCGCCGGGCCGCCGAGTCCGTGCAGGAGGAACTCGCCTTCCTCGGCCACGTCAAACTGCGCGACGTCGAGGCCGCCCAGTTCCGGATCATTGACGCCGTCCGCAAACTGGAGACGGAAGGGGAAATCGATCTCGACGAAGCCCGCGCCCTGGAAAATGAACTGGTCTGATTCCATTCAACTCGAGCATCCGCTGCAGGATGTTCGCCTGCTGAGCGAGGCGCCTGCCCAGGACTGGCAGGAACACCTCCGCGAACGCGAACGGTCCGCCTACGAACGCGGCCATCACGACGGCCAGCAGGCCCTGAGCGAACAACTGCTCCAGCAACGCAACGAAACCGTCGAGCTGCAGAAGGGCATTCTGGATTCGCTCCGCCGCGTCGTACCACAGGTGATCCAGGAAACCGAGACCACCCTCATCAACCTCGCGCTCGAAGCCGCGCAAAAAATCGTCGCCGGCCTGCCCATCACCGTGAAACAGGTCGAAGCCGTCGTCCGCGAAGCGCTCCGGCAGGTGGAGGACACCGCCGAAATCATCATCCAGCTGCACCCGGAGGACCTCGCCCTGTTGCGCAAGCACAACGCCGCCCTGCTCGAAGGTCTGCCGGAAACCGGCCCGCTCCGTTTCGTCGGTTCGGCCGAAGTCACCCGCGGCGGCTGCATCGTCCAGACCCGGTTCGGCCTGGTCGATGCCCGGCGCGAAACCAAAATGGAACAACTCCGCCAGACCGTGGCCCCATGACCTCCACCGTTTCCGAACGAATCAACCGGTTGCACCAGGCCGTCCGCCGCGTGCGCGAAACGCGCGTGACCGAAACCTGCGGCCGCGTCATCCAGCTCATCGGGCTGGTGATTGAATCGGAAGGTCCGCTGGCCGCCATGGGCGAAGTCTGCCGCATCCAGTCCGCGCATCGCGATGGCCATACGCTCGCCGAAGTCGTCGGTTTCCGGAACCATCACCTGCTGCTCATGCCGTTGGGCGAAATCCACGGCATTCATCCGGGCAGCGAAGTCGTTGCCACCGGCGCTCCCCTGCGCGCCGCCGTCGGCAGCGCGCTCAAAGGCCGCGTCATCGATGGCCTGGGCAATCCCCTCGACGATCTTGGCCCGGTCCTGGCCGAGCACACCGTCGGGCTGAATCTCCGCCCGCCCCACCCGCTCAAACGGCAGCGCATCGAAGACGTCTTCTCAACCGGCATCAAGTCCATCGATACGTTCATTCCCTGCGGCCGCGGCCAGCGCCTGGGCATCTTCGCCGGCAGTGGTGTCGGCAAATCCACCCTGCTGGGCATGATGGCGTCCCAGGCGGAAGCCGACGTCAACGTCATCGCCCTCATCGGCGAACGCGGACGCGAAGTGCGCGAGTTTCTGGAGCGCGATCTCGACGACCGCGGCCGCCGCAAGTCCGTCGTCATCGTGGCCACGTCAAATGAGCCGGGATTAAACCGGGTGAAAGGCGCCTTTCTGGCCATGGCCATCGCCGAATATTTTCGCGATGCCGGACAGAATGTGTTGTTGATGATGGATTCGGTGACGCGTTTTGCAATGGCGCAGCGCGAGATCGGCCTGGCCGTCGGCGAGCCGCCCACCACGCGCGGTTACACGCCCTCGGTTTTTTCGCTCCTGCCGCAACTGCTCGAGCGCGCCGGCACCGGCGAACAGGGTTCCATTACCGGCCTGTTCACCGTGCTGGTCGAAGCCGACGACATGAACGATCCGATCGCTGACTCCGTGCGGTCGATTCTTGACGGGCACATCGTGTTGACCCGCGAGTTGGCCACCCAGAATCATTATCCGGCGATCGACGTGCTGGAAAGTGTCAGCCGGCTGAACCGGGACCTGTTGGAACCGGCGCAGCTCGATCTCACCGCCGCGGCACGCGAACACCTGGCCGTCTACCGGCGCAACCAGGACCTGATCAATATCGGCGCCTATCCCGCCGGCAGTAATCCCGTCGTCGACCAGGCCATCGCGCTGCATGAACCGTTGAACCGGTTTTTGCGCCAGAAGATCAACGAAGGATTCAACGCCGCGCAGAGCTGGTCGCTGCTCACGAAAGCGGCCGCCCTGCCGCCCGCGGCCGAGAAACCCGCCGCCCGGAACCGTCCCGCGTCATGAAACCGTTTCATTTCACCCTCGAACCGTTGCGGGTGTTGCGGCGGCAGAAAGAGCGCGCAGCGCAGCAGCGCTATGCGCGGGCCCTCATCGAGTGTGCCGAGGCCGAACGGCAATTGGAACGCGCCACCGCGGAAATGCAGACGGGCTGGAAACTGCTCGGCAGCGAGCTCGACCGGGGAATTGCCGCCGCCCGGCTGGCCAACCTGCGGATGTGGTGCCGCATCCTCGAAAACCGCCGCGGCGAGCGCCGCGGCGCATTGGCCGAAGCCCGTCGGGCGGCCGATGAAGTCTTTTCGGAAATGGCCGTCGCGATCCGCGACCGCGAGGCGCTGGACCGGTTCCACGACAAATCGCGCCGGACCCATGACCGGGAGGTTTCGCGGGAACAACAGAAAATGTTTGACGAACTGGCCGTGCAGTTGAACGGCACGCCCGGCCCGCTGCAATTCCCCGGCCGAACCACCTGAACCCATGATCCGCATCCTCCAATCCACCTGGCTGACGGCCCTTGTCGGCTGCATGCTTTACCTCGGCACCACGCTCGCGCTGGTCCGGCCCGACAAATTTGTCGCGGCAAAAAAAGCGCCCTCCCAATATTCCGCCGACGACGACCCGTCCTGGAAGTTCAAGAATCCCGAATTCAACCAGTGGGTCGCGCAAATGAAGGATGAAAAGGAAGCGCTCGCCCTGCGCGAACAACAGCTCAACGAATGGCAGGCCCGCCTGGAAGCCGAACGCCGGGAAATTGAAGTCGTCACCCAGACCGTGGCCGGCCTGCAGTCGGATTTCGACCGGAATGTCGTCCGGTTCCGGGCCGAAGAAGTCAACAACGTCAGGCACCAGGCCAAGCTCATTGCCGCCATGTCGCCGAACAGCGCCGCCGCTTTGTTCAAGGAAATGAATGACGACGACGTCGTCCGGATTTTGTTCAGCATGAAAATCGAAGAGGCCAGCGTCGTTCTCGAAACCATGAGCAAGCTGGGCGAACCGGAGGCCAAACGGGCCGGCGCCCTCACGGCGCGCCTGCACCAGGTGCTTCCCCCGGACACCAACGCCGTTACCACAACCACCACACCCTGATGCCTGCACTTGAATTCATCCTTCCCCCGGCCGCCACCGCCCTGACCGGTGCCGGTGAACCTCCGGCGTCGCCCGCCGGCCCGGCTCCCGGCGGCGAACCGTTTGACCAGTTGATGAACCGCGCCCTGGCTCCGTCTGAAACCGGCGCCAGCCCCGATCCGGATCGGCCAACCGGAACTCTGACGGCTCTCACCGGCGGCAAACCACCTTCCGTTCCGGCCGCGCCGACGCGCCGACGCAGCCAAAACGGCAATCCTTTCGCCAAAACGGCAACCGCCATCGCCAGTCCCGCGGTATCCATCGCAAGCGATAAAACATCCAACCCATCAACCACTTCCGCAAGCAGCCCGGCTGTTCCTGTCCACAAAAACGAGGCGCCGGCGAACCCGGACGCCCCGGCAATCCTGCCCGGCATTATCGTTCAACTGATGGCCGCAGTCCCGCCTGGCCCGGTTCCGGTGGCAATACCGGCCGCGAAAATAAAAAATGCTCCGGCGGCCAAAGGCACAACCGACTGTCCGCCAGCGGCCGTCACAATCAAATCAGCGGGAATGACTCTGCCTTCCGCCGGCGCGTTAACTGGAGAAGCCAAAACAGCTTCCCTCCCCCCCGCAACCACCGGCCAACCGGAAGCCGTATCGAATTTGGGAGCCAAACAGTTGATCGGCGGCCTTCGACCGGCCGAAATGGCGACGGCGACCGGAACCCCGGACGCTGCAACCCGGGACTTCGGCCCGGCCAAATCCGACTCCAGCAGTCGGGTGCCGGATTCATCGGCAGAAACCGGCCAGAAACTTTCGCCGCCCTCCACCGGCAGTTCAACCGTGACTCCCGCCGTGCCGGAAACGGCCGTTCATTTGGCTCAAAACGAAATTTCCACTCCGGCCGGCAGCTCCGGGGAATTCGCGACGCCCACATCGAATGATACCCATGGCACACCCGCTGCTAAACTGTACCTGTCGATGAATAAAACGGAAAAAACGAACAAAGTTGCCGGTTCAACCGAGAAAGTTTTGCCGGTTGATGCCGATTCGACGGCGTTGGGGAAAATGTTGCCCGTTGATCAATCGGTCCGTAGCGGTTCACGCGGCGGTTCATCCACCGTTGTCATTGGAATCAGTGGTCCCGAGCCAGCAAACCCGGTCGTTCCGTCGGCCGGCGGCGTTTCCGCTTCCACTGCGCCCGGCCTTCAGCCCCGTGATTTGGACCGTACCCACGACATTATCTCGATGCACGCCATGCGGCTGATGGATTCCCGGTCCGACTCGCTCCAGGTGGTGATCAAACCCGGCGGCGGGATGCAACTGTCATTGGAATTGCGTCAGCACGGCGATGCCATCGACGCCCGGGTGGTTTTGCAACGCGGCGAATTCAGCCCGTTGAACCAGCATTGGCCGGAACTTCAGCAACGGCTGGAACAGCGCGGCGTCCGGCTGGCACCCCTGGCCGGCGGCGACAATGCGGCCACGACCGGTGGCAACGGATTTCAACAACAACCGCAACGCGAGCCCGCCGATTCCGATCCGCTCGCCGCGAGCGCTTTTGCCGAATTCGCACTCGCGCAACCTGCCTTTCACCTGCCTCCGCCGGCCGCCACGCCGGCCGGTGGCCGGGGCTGGGAAACCTGGGCCTGATCCACATATGCAAGTCAATTCCACCACCTCCGCCACCAGCGCCATCAACTCGACCGATTCCCTGGCCGGCCCGCAGAATGTCCTCAACCAGCAGGATTTTCTGCAGTTGCTGGTCACGCAGATGGAAAATCAGGATCCCCTGAGCCCGCAATCAGATACGCAAATGGCCGCGGAAATGGCACAGTTCACCTCGCTTCAGCAATCCAGCGCCATGTCGTCATCGCTCGCCATGATGCAGGCCAACAGCCTGGTCGGCAGCACCGTCGACCTGCAGATCGATTCCCAGACCTCCGCCAGTGGCGTGGTTCAGGGCATCGTCCTCCAGAACGGCACTCCGCAAATCATGGTCAACGGTTCACCCTACAACCTCAGCCAGGTTATCGCGGTGATTCCGACGCCGGCCACTCCCCCTTCGACTGACACCGGTTCAACCACGCAATGATTCTAAACTCAACCCAGAAAGGAAAGGAGATCGCCATGATCCGTAACACCCGTGGAATCAAGAGTCGTATAAAAACCGCTGTAAACCCGTTTCCGGCTCCGACCGATTCCGTGAGCGATCGCCTGGCCAAGGCCTTGGTCGGACAGGCCGTCAGCCTCCTGGTCGCCCCGGAGACCATCACCCACGGCGTGGTCACCGATGTGTTGACCGAAGCCGGTGCGCCGAAAATCGTCGTGCACGGCCTGCAATATCCTTTCAGCCAGGTGCTGACCAGTGTCCCCGCTTCCTTTGCCTGCTAACCTGTTTCAACCGTCACCCCAATTAACCAAAAAAAATTATGCTTACTGCCTTGGATTCCGGCGTCAGCGCCCTCGACCAGTTTCAACAAAGCCTGAACGTCATCGGCAACAACATCGCCAACGTGGACACCGTCGGGTTTAAAGGTGCCAGCATGGACTTTGCGGATGCCTTCAGCCAGACGCTGGGCACCAATGCCAGCGGCGCGATGCAGGTCGGCACCGGCGTCCTTACCGCCGCCATCACCAACCAGTTCACCCAGGGTTCGATCACCAGCACCAGCGTCCAGACGGACATGGCCATCAACGGCAATGGATTTTTCCTGGTGGCCGACCCGACCAGCGGCGCCCAATATGTTACCCGGGACGGCCAGTTTACCGTTGATTCAAACGGTTACCTTGTCACCAGCACCGGAATGCGCGTCCAGGGTTATTCGGACGCCGGCCTGGGCACGTTGGGCGACATCAAGATCGACAATACCGGCGCGCCGGCCGGCGACACCTCACCGGTCCAGAGTTATACCTTTGGTTCCGACGGCACGGTGACGGTCATGCTGGCCGACGGAACGCAATTCACCCGCGGCCAGGTGCTGCTGCAAAATTTCGCCAATCCCCAGCAATTGATGAAGGTGGGCAATAACCTGTATTCCAACCTCGCCAGCGCCGGGCCGCTCGCCACCCCCGTGGCTCCCAGCAGCAACGGCCTCGGCAGCCTCGTAACCGGCGCCCTCGAAATGTCCAACGTCGACCTCGCCGGACAGCTCACTTCCCTCATCACCACCCAGCGCGCCTACGAGGCCAATACCAAGGTCATCACCACCTGCGACGAAGTCCTCCAGGACCTGGTCAATTTGAAACGTTGATTTTATGCCTGAAGACCGCCCCGCCACCACAACCAACACGCCGACGGACGACGCCCTTCCCCCCTCACCTGCGCCGTCCGCCGGCGGCTTCAAACCCTGGCTGCCGCTCATCATCACGGTCGTCTTCATGCCCGTCCTGGCTTTCGGCATGACCCAGTACGTCCTCCTGCCCCAAATTGAACGCGGGCTGGGTATCCTGCCCGCAGCCGCACCGGCCGCCAGCAAACCCAAGAAAGACACCACCAAAGAGAAGACGGTCTCGGTGCCCATGAATAAATTGCTCGTCAATGTGGCCGGCACCATGGGCGCGCGTTACCTGCTCGTCAGCCTCTCCATCGTCGGCACCGGCTCGGATTTCAAAGCTAAAATCGATGACCACGACGCGCAGTTGCGCGACGCCGCCAGCGGCGTGCTCGGCACCAAAACGTTGGCTGACCTCGAGAAACCCGGCGAACGCAACCTGATCCGCAACGAACTGCTTTCCAGTTTCAACAATATCCTCGGCGATTCCGCCGTGCAGGATATTTACCTTCCGGAATTTGCCATCCAGTAAACGCCATGAGTGAATCGGGTCCATCCACCCCGCCGCCCGGTTCGGACGACGTATTGGTGTTCACCGCCCGGGGCACGCGGGAACACCGCAAGAGCGGCGATATTCGTGGCCACGATTTCCGCCAATCCGGTTTTCTCGCCGCCAGCGAACTGCGTCGCATCCGCCAGCGGCACGAGCAGTTTATCCGCTCATTGGCCGCCCGACTGGCCATTTTCCTGCGGCTGGAATTCAGCCTCCAGCTTTCCCGGTTGCAGATCGTCGGCTATCAGAAATTCACCGAAAGCCTGCCCAGCCCCACCCATATCACGTTGTTCAAAACCGATCCGCTCAAAGGCGTCAGCCTGCTGGTCATTCCGCCGCGGCTGGGCCTCACCCTGGTGGATCGCCTGCTCGGCGGCCCCGCCCGGATCCCCGACGAAAGCCGCGAACTGACCGAAATCGAGATCGCCCTCTTCGACCAGGTTGCCACCATCATGCTTTCCGAATGGTGCAATCACTGGCCCGAAATGCGCGACCTCCGCCCCACATTGCTCGGCCACGAAAGCAACAGCCATTATCTCCAGACCGCCGTGCCCGACACCGCCATGCTGATCCTGACCATGAACGGCGGCGTCGGCGAACAATCCGAACCCATCCAGCTCGCCTTTCCCTACGCCACCGTCGAGCCGCTCATGCGCCTGCTCAGCCCGGCCCTGGGCGAAACGGAAGCCGTGCCCACCCGGACCACGAAACTCAAATGGAATCCGGAATTCGACGAAATGAAAGTGCCGGTTGCCGCCCGCTGGCACGGATTGAACCTGTCCACCAGCGACATCAGCCGGCTGAAGACCGGGGACGTGCTCGTGCTCGATCCCGCCTGCGCCGCCCAGGTGCAGATCAGCCTTTGCCAGATTCCCAAATTCGTCGGCCGCCCCGGCACTGCCGCCGGCAAATGGGCCGTCCAACTCACCGGCGACATGGACCCGGACCATAAATGATATGAACGCCACCGCTGAAAATCCCGCCAATCTCAATCTCGTGCTCGACGTCCCTGTCAGCCTCACCATCGAGCTGGGCGGCTGCCAGTTGCCGATGCGCGAAGTGCTCCAGCTGGTCGCCGGCTCCGTCGTCCAGCTCGACAAAGCCGCCGACGCCCCCGTCGAACTCAGCATCAACGGCAAGCTCATCGCCCGCGGCGAAGTCGTCGTCATCGAAGACCGCTACGGCGTGAAAATCACCGAGGTCATCGGCAGCACCACCGCGTAAGCGCGGAATGAAGAAGGAAGAATGCAGAATGAAGAATTACCCTTTCAAGACCGGCCTGATGCTTTCTTCGTTCTGCCTTCTGCAGTCTGCCTTCGGTCAGGCCACCAACACCGCCGTTGCCCCCCTGTCGGCACCGCCGCTGCCGGATGTCGGACCGTCGGTGCTCCGCGTTTTTGGCGCCTTCACACTCGTCATCGGGATTTTTCTCGGCGGCGTCTGGTTGTATCGCAACTGGCAGCGGCTCGCCCTCCAGCGCGGCCGGGCGCCCCGACTGAACATCCTCGAGACCCGTTCACTCGGCGGACGACAGGCCCTGTTTGTGGTCGGCTATGAATCGGAACGGTTCCTGATCTCGTCATCGCCGGCCGGAGTCAACCTGCTCAGCCATTTGCCCGGCGCCGCCGCCGAAGGCGATCCGGAGATGAAACCCGCGTCGGCCCCATCCTTCGCCCAGGCCCTGGCGCAGGTGCTGAAGGGAAAATAATATGGGAACATCGAACGCTGAACATCGAACGCTGAACATCGAAGGTTTGCCGTGCCTTCGGCGTTCGCTGTTCGCTGTTCGCTGTTCGACGTTTTCCCGTTTTCGGAAAATCGCAGTCGCCTTGCTGATTTTATTCCTGGTCGCGATCCCCGCCTCCGCCCAGACCAATGGCGCGGCGTTCGGTCCGATTTCAATCACGCTCGGTTCGTCCAACGGCGCCGCGGACGTGGACAGCGGCATCAAGGTTCTTTTTTTCATCACCCTGGTTTCGCTGGCGCCGTCGATCCTGCTGTTGATGACCTGTTTCACCCGGGTGGTGATCGTGCTTTCGTTCGTGCGCAGCGCGCTGCAACTCCAGGGCACGCCGGCCAACCAGATCATCATCGGCCTGTCCCTGTTCATCACCTACTTTGTCATGGCGCCGGTTTGGGACAACATCAACCGCGACGCCATCGTTCCCTACCAGGCGCACCAGATCACCGGCACCCAGGCCCTCGACCGCGCCTCCGGCCATATCCGCGGATTCATGCTGAAACAAACCCGGCCCAAGGACGTGGAATTGTTTGTCTCCATGGCCAAAATGCGGCCGACCTCACCCGACCAACTGCCCCTGCGCGTGGTGATTCCCGCGTTCATCATCAGCGAACTGCGCACCGCGTTCCAGATGGGCTTTCTTATTTTTGTACCGTTCATCCTCATCGATCTGGTGGTGGCGACGGTGTTGATGAGCATGGGCATGATGATGATGCCGCCGATGACCATTTCACTGCCGCTGAAATTGTTGCTGTTTGTGCTCGTGGACGGCTGGTCACTCGTCATCGAATCACTCGTCCGCAGTTTTGGAATGTAAACCAACATGAAACCGAACTCCTCCCCGGCCTCGATTGGTTCGATTACGATTGCGAGGACGACGAGGACGATCAAGGCACCATGACCACCGAATTTGCCATTGAACTGCTCAAGACCATGATCTTCCAGGCGCTGGCCATTGCCGCGCCCATCCTGATGGCCGCCATGGTCATCGGCCTGTGCGTCAGCCTGTTTCAAGCCGTCACCACCATCAACGAGGCCACCCTCACTTTCGTGCCCAAGGCCCTGGCCGTCATCGGCGTCCTGCTCCTGCTGCTGCCCTGGATCATGCGATCGCTCATTGAATTCACCACCGCCGTCATCCAGAAAATGCCGCAGATGGTCCAATGATCAAATCCCCCTCGTCCTCGTTCTCGTCCTCGATCGCTTCGATTACAAGGGCGAAGAGGAGAACGAGGCCGAAAAATAAATGGAACTGGACATCTACAGCTGGCTGATGATTTTCCTGCGGGTCGGCGCTTTCCTGCTGGTGCTGCCGTTTTTCTCGGTGGTCAACTTCCCGGCCACGATGCGGGTGGCGTTGTCGGCCCTGATCGCCCTGCTGCTGGCGCCATTGCTGGCGCCCTTCCACGCCGAGAAGCTCGATTTTATCTCGCTGCTGAACGCCATGATTCAGGAACTGAGCGTCGGGCTGTTGCTGGGATTCCTCTCGCGCATGGTTTTTTATGCCGTCGATCTCGCCGGCAATATCATCGCCGCCCAGATGGGCCTTAACCTGGCCGCCGTGTTCGATCCCGGCAGTTCCCAGGCCGAACAGGCGCCGTCGTCGATCCTGTTTTTCCTGGCAGCCGTGGTCATGCTGACGCTCGATCTGCATCACTGGATGCTGGTCGGCTTTGAGCGCACCTACACGGTGTTGCCGATGGGTGGCATGCACCTGAACGCCGCGCTGTTTGAAACCCTGGTGGCCCAGACCGGAAACATTTTCGTGGTCGCCCTGCAGATTTCCGCCCCCGTCATCGCCGTTTCCTTCGTGGTCACCCTCGTCTTCGCCGTGTTGAGCCGGGCCGTGCCCCAGATGAACGTCTTTTCCGAAAGCTTCGGCATCCGGATTGTCGGCGGACTGGTGGTATTCGGCTTTACCATGCAACTGACCGCGCAACACGTCATCAACTACCTGCACCGGCTGCCGGACGACCTGCTGGCCGTGGCCCAGATGATGGGAGGGGCGAGGTGATGCACTGAGGCAGCCAATTGTTGAATTGTGAATCGTTAAACCGGTGCAACGATGCAACGATTCACAAATAACGAACCATGAGCGAACCAACGGGCGAAAAGACGGAGCAACCGACGCCACGCCGGCTCGAGGAGGCCATCAAACGCGGCCAGATTCCCCGGAGCGCGGAGGTACAGACGGTTTTTGTGCTCATGGGCAGCCTGGCGGCACTCACGTTCGCCGGCCCGGAAATCTGGCAGCAACTGATCGCCACCACCGCGTTGACCCTGGGCCATCTGCACGACACGCCGCTCAGCGTCAATTCGCTCCAGGGCTACGCCGTGTCCGGCGTGCTGGTGCTGATCAAATGCGTCGGCCCGGTCGTCATCGCCACCCTGCTCGCCGGTTTGCTCGCCGGCGCCATCCAGAACCGGTTCCAGACCGCCTCCGAAGTGCTGACGCCGGATTGGAACCGCGTCAATCCGGTGAACGGTTTCCAGCGCGTTTTTTCCGCACGCATGGTCGTGCCGACGTTTATCGCCATCACCAAATTCACCTTCATCATCGCGCTCACCTATACCGAAATTCAAAGTGTTCTGAGCGACCCGATTTTCAGCACGTCCGTCAGTACCGCCCGCCTGGCGGCCTTTCTCGCCGGCACCTGCCTGCGAGTGATTTTCCGCGTGGCGCTTGGCCTGCTTATCATCGCCTCCGCCGATTACGGTTATCAATGGTGGCGCAACAGCCGCGATCTGATGATGACGCGGGAAGAGGTGAAGGAAGACCTGAAGAGCACCGAAGCGAATCCGCGCATCAAGGCGGCGCGCCGGCGGCGTCGATCCATCAGCAAGGCGAAAGCGCTGGCCGAAGTGCCAAAAGCCGACGTGGTGGTCACCAACCCGACGCATCTGGCCATCGCGCTGCGGTACGACCGCAAAACCATGCGAGCTCCCAAAATCGTGGCCAAAGGCATCCGCCTGAATGCGCAGCGCATCCGCGAAATTGCCCAGCAACACCAGGTGCCCGTCATCGAAAACAAGCCGTTGGCCCGGATGCTGTTCAAACACGGAAAAGTCGGCGGCGAAATCCCCGCCCAACTGTACGCCGCCGTCGCCGAAATCCTGGCCTGGGTCTACCGCATGAACCGCTACCGCTATTACGCGGAGGCAAACCAGACGTAATATAACCACGGATGAACACAGATGGACACGGATTGAAGCCGCGGAGTGGCAATCGACAGTAGCCCACGGTTTCACCGGGGATTTATCACCAAATAAACATCAAGGCCCCGGCAGGACGGCGGAAACAAGGGACATTTTGAAGGCAGGAGGACGAGGACGATTTACCGGTCACTCGTCACCCGCCGTGAGCTGGCCAACTTCCTGCTAAACTGTAAAAAACCGCGAAAAAGCGGAAAAGATTTCGTCCGGAAATATTCATGGAAACGTTGAGCGACAGGATGCGGCGGCTGTTGAAATACGGCGATTTGTGGTTGGTTTTAGCCCTGTTTGGCACCATTCTCCTCCTCATCCTGCCCATCGCACCCTTTCTGCTCGACCTCCTGCTGACGGTCAGCATCAGTTTTTCGCTGTTGACGTTGCTGGTCATTCTTTACCTCCGTAAACCGGCAGAATTTACCGGGTTCCCGACCCTGCTCCTGTTCATCACCCTCTACCGGCTCGCTCTCAACGTCGCCTCGACCCGGCTGATCCTGCTCGACGGATACGCGGGCCATATCATCCAGGCGTTCGGCAGCTTCGTGGTGCGCGGCAACTATGTCGTCGGTCTGGTCGTCTTCCTGATCCTGGCGCTGATCAATTTCATCGTCATCACCAAAGGCGCCGGACGCATCGCGGAAGTGGCCGCCCGGTTCACGTTGGACGCCTTGCCGGGCAAACAAATGGCAATCGACGCCGAACTGAACGCCGGTCTCATCAACGAAACCGAAGCGCGCGGCCGTCGGCGCGTGGTGGAGGAGGAAGCGGATTTTTACGGCGCCATGGACGGCGCCAGCAAGTTTGTGCGCGGCGACGCCATCGCCGCCATCCTGATTACCATCGTCAATATCGTCGGCGGTTTTGCCATCGGCATTCTGCAGAAGGGCATGACGATGAGCGAAGCGCTGCAACGGTTCACCATTTTGTCCATCGGCGACGGTCTGGTCTCGCAAATCCCGGCTTTGATTACGTCCACTGCCGCCGGCATCCTGATCACCCGCGCGACGGCGAAGAACGACCTGGGCCGCGAGCTCGGCCGGCAATTGCTGTTTTATCCACGCGCGCTGACCATTTTGTCGGCGATGCTCGGCGTGATCGCCATCATGCCCGGCCTGCCGTTCCTGCCGTTTGCCACCCTGGCCGCAATCACCGGCCTGCTGTCGTACTCCATCCACCGCCATGGAATGCCGGAACTCGTCCCGGCCGTGGCGTCGGCGGGCAGCGGGGCGGCCCGGGGCAAAGCCGGTGAAGCGCGGCCAGCCGGCACCGGCGCCGCCGGCCCGGAGAACCGCGTGCCGGACAAGCTGGAAAGCCTGTTGTTGCTCGACACGCTGCAGATCGAGCTGGGTTACGGGCTGGTTTCCATGGCGGACGCCCAGAAAGGCGGCGACCTGTTGGAACGGGTCACCGGGGTGCGGCGAAATTTCGCGCAGGAAATGGGCATGCTCATCCCGCCCATCCGGTTGCGGGACAACCTGCAACTGGGCACCAACGAATACCGGTTTCTGCTCAAGGGAAACCCGACGGCGCAAGGCCAGTTGATGCCCGGCCACTGGCTGGCCATGAATGCCACCAACGCCAAAACGGCGCTCAAGGGCGTTCCCACCGTGGAACCGGTCTTTCAATTGCCCGCCACCTGGATCACCAACGTCGAACGCAAGTCGGCGGAAGTCGCCGGTTACACCGTCGTGGATGCGCCGTCGGTGCTGGTCACACATCTTTCGGAAACGATCCGCCGGCACTGCCACGAAATTCTCACGCGCCAGGACGTTCAGGTGTTGCTCGATAACCTGAAGCAGACGAACCCGGCGGTGGTGAACGAATTGATTCCGGCACAACTGAGCGTCGGCCAGGTGCAACGTATCCTGCAAAATCTCATCGCCGAAGGCATCTCCATCCGCAATCTCGCCGGCATCCTCGAAAAAGTCGGCGATTACGCGGCTTACACCAAAAATCCGGATGAACTGTCCGAGCACGCCCGGCGGGCGCTGGGATCGCAACTGACCAAACCGTTCCAGACCGACAACGGCGGATTGCGCGCCATCACCATCGACCCGAAACTGGAGCAGCAACTCACCCAGGGTCTCCGGCAATCGCCCACGGAAGTGGCGCTGGTGATCGAGCCCCGGCTGGCGCGGCACGTCATCGATATGCTTTCCCGGTTTGTGCAACAGATGCTTTCCGCCGGTCATCCGCCGGTGGTGCTGTGCGCGCCGCCGTTGCGCCTGGCCTTCCGGCGTTTCTTCGAAAATACCTTCAGCGACCTTGCCGTGCTGTCGTATTCGGAAATCCCCGCCCGGATGCAGGTCCAGAACGCCGCGGTGATTCCGGGAATGGAATGAATACTGATCCTCCTCGTCCTCGTTATCGCCCTCGTCCTCGATTTTTTCGATTACGATTACGAAGAGGAGGACGAGGACGAATTGCCCCATGAAACTCGTTCCTTTCGTCGCCGAAAACGCCGAGGCCGCGCTGGAGCGGATCCACGAGGAACTGGGACCGGACGCCGTGGTGGTAAGCGTCCGACGTTTGCCGGCCTCGGGCATCTCGCGTCTCTGGCAAACCGGCGGAAATATCGAGGTCGTCGCCTGTGTCAACCAGGAGGAACCGGCGCATCGAAACCATTCCATTCCACCGGGTGAAGACGCTTATGTGCCATTTGCCATGCCGGCGGAGCCTGTTTCGCCGCCGCCGATGCCCATGGCGCGACGCTGGCGCAGCATTACCTGGCTCGAATCGCTGGGCCTGCTTCGGGTCTATGCCGACCGGCTGGAACAGAAACTTCACGCGTTGCACGGCGAAGCCCCCCCCCCGATGCCGATCGCCGAATGGTCCGCCGTCCGCGACGTGCTGGCGGAGTTCTGGCGGCCCGCGCGGCAGGTCATGGAAGGCACCGGCCGGCCGCACGTATTCGTCGGTCCGCCGGGATCGGGCAAGACGACGGCGCTTTGCAAATGGATGACCCGCTCCATCCTGGCGGAAAACCAGACGGCGGAGGTCTGGCGCCTCGACGGGGAAACCGCCAATGCCGCGGAATTCCTGACGGTGCACAGTGAAATGTTGGGAGTTTCGACCCATCGCTTCTGGCACCCGCCGGAATCGCCGGCGGACCTCTGCTTTATCGATTTGCCCGGGGTGGAAACGCACAGTCCCGCCGCCCGGTCCGCCCTGCGGATCCAGGTGGGAGCCCTGCCGCAGCCGCACGTGCATCTGGTGCTCAACGCCGCGTGCGAAACCTCCATTCTCTTCGAACAGTTCCACGCCTTTGCCGAATTGGCGCCGGAAGATGTCATCTTCACGCACCTCGACGAGGAGCGCCGGCGGGTGAAACTGTGGAATTTTGTGTTGGGCACAAATTGCTCATTGAGTTTCCTCGGCGCCGGGCAAAAAATTCCCGGCGAATTTCATCGCGCCGAATCGGCCTTGCTCTTCCCCCGCGAAAATCGCCCGTAAACACTGGCGTTTTCAACCTCCGGCGGCTGCAAAAACTGCGCTGGCAGACCTTGTGCTAAACATCGCCCGAACGCACATGAAGTCGTTAATGATTTTCGGATCCGTCGTCGGTTTTCTCATCGGTGCCGGCTTCAGTCTGGCCGGCGATTGTCCCTGGTCCACCGCCTTGTGGCGCGCTTCGGCCGCCGCGTTGGCGGCGGCGATACTGACCCGATGGTGGGGCCGCGTATGGATGCAGGGATTGCAGGAAACGCTCGACCAACGGCGTCATTTGCGCCCGATGCCCCCGATCAGTACCAAGCCCAACGCGAAAATATGAGCACTTCCACCTGTGAACCCGCCGCGTGCAAAACCCCTCCGCCGGCGCCAACCGCCCAGGAACTCTGGCAGCGCTACCATCGGCAAGCCGATACCTCCACGGAAAACGCCCTCGTCGAACAATATCTGCCCCTCGTCGCTTCCGTCCTCGGCCGGTTGTCCATGACGCTGCCCGAACACGTCAGTCACGATGACCTTCACAGCGCCGGCCTGGTCGGCCTGCTCCAGGCGCTGCGCAACTACGATCCGGCCTGCGGCACATCCTTCGAAACCTATGCCCGGGTCCGGATCCGCGGCGCCATGCTGGATGAATTGCGGCGGATGGACTGGGTACCGCGCACCATTCACGAAAAGGCGCGCAAAATCCAGAACGCCATGTCCCAGCTCGAACAGAAACTGGGCCGCACGCCGACGGAAGCGCAGATGGCCAAAGCGCTGGGCGTGTCGGTGGACGAGTATACCGAATTGCTGGACGAAGTCCGGCCGGCGGCGTTTATCTGCCTGGATTCCGTCGGGTCGGCCGAAGACGGCGACACCGGCAGCCTGTACGAGGTGGTGGCCGACGCCTCGGAGGAAAATCCGGTGGAGCAGGTTTCCCAGCGGGAACTCAAACAGGTCATCTTCGAGCGCCTGAAACAATTGCCTGAAATTCAGCGCAAAGTCCTGGCGCTTTACTACACCGAAGACCTGCATCTGCGCGAAATCGCCGAAGTGTTCGGGCTGACGGAATCGCGCATCTGCCAGATCCATTCCCAGGCCATTCTCGCCATCCGCGCCTACGTCCAACGCTTTGAATCCGGCATGGTCCGGCGACCCGCAAACGCCCGCAGCGCATGATCATCGTCATCGGCGCCATCACGGTGATTCTCTGTGTATTCGGAGGGTTCACCCTCGAAGGAGGCAAACTCATCGTGCTGGGACGCGCCTTCGTCAACGAGGTGCTCATCATCGGCGGCGGCGCCGCCGGCGGGCTCATCATCATGTCCCCCAGAAAGGTGCTGCTGGATATCGTCCGCGGCCTGCTGCTCTGTCTGCGGGGCGCACCGCACAACCGGGCGGCTTATGACGATCTGCTGCGGGTCCTGTACGAACTGTTTCTGCTGGGACGCCGCAACGGGATGATCGCGCTGGAAGAACACGTCCTGGAACCGCAAAACAGTTCCATCTTCAAAAAATACCCGCACTTCACCGGCAACCCGCACGCTGTGGAATTTCTCTGCAGCAGCCTGCGGCCGATCATCGACGGCAAAATCAAGCCGGACCAGTTGCGCCTGTTGCTGGACGCGGAAATCGACCGGCTGGAGATCGAGCATCACGCGCCGGTGAGCGTCCTCACCCGCACCGGCGACGCCATGCCCGGTTTTGGCATTGTGGCGGCCGTGCTGGGCATTGTGATCACCATGGCTTCGATTTCCGGGCCGGTGGAGGAAATCGGGGCGCACGTGGCGGCCGCGCTGGTGGGCACCTTTCTCGGCATTCTGCTGGCCTACGGATTCATCAATCCGCTGGCGATGAATCTGGAGTTCATCAGCGCGGCGGAACTGGATTACACCCGCTGCATCGCCGCCTGCGTGGTGGGTTTTGCCGGCGGCATGGCGCCGGTGACGGCGGTGGAACTCGGCCGGCGCGGCTTGAGCAGTGAATTCCGGCCCAGCGCCGACGAACTGGAAAAAATGTTCAAGGCGCTCAAGACCGCCAAATAACCCGGTGAGCCATGAACCAAAAGCACAATCAGTCCCACGGCGGTTCCTGGAAAGTGGCCTACGCCGATTTTGTAACGGCGATGATGGCGTTGTTTCTCTGCCTGTGGCTCACCGCACAGGACCAGAAAATCAAGGAGGCGGTCGAACGCGCCTTTCGCAACCCGTTTTCCTCGGTGACCAAGGAATCCGTCGGCATCATTCCGAACAAGGAACCCTCCAGCACCTATAAACAGGAAGGACGTTTCAGTTCCGTGTCGGCGGTGGAAATGGAAACCATGCGCCGCCTGAGCGAAGACCTGTCCAAGCTCCTCAAACAACAGGACCAGGACCAGTCCAACGTCAAAATCGAAGTCACGCCCGACGGTCTTCGCATCAATATTTTCGACCGCTCGCGGAAACCCACTTTCAACCCCGATACCGATGTGTTCACGGATTACGGATCCTGGGTCTTCAGCACCCTGGCGTGGGAGATCGCCCGGTACCGGACGTTCCGCCTCGAACTTGAAGGCCACACCGAAGCCAATTCGCAAACCGGCCGGGAATCGCACGGCAAATGGGAATTGTCCTCCGAACGCGCCAATGCCGCGCGCCGCAAGCTGATCCAGAACGGCGTGGACGAAAACCAGATCTGCAAGGTCTCCGGCTACGCCGACACCGTGCCCATGCCCGGTTTTGCGCCCGAAGCCGAAATCAACCGCCGCGTGACCGTGATGCTCAAACTGAAGGAATCGGTGGATGCCCTGCCGGATTCCGTTCCTCCTCCCCTGCCCCATGCCACTGCTGCAAACTGAAAAATTTGTGCCGCTGACGACGGCCGCACCCGCTCCCGGTGACCCCCAGGAGTTTCGCGTCACAGTCGTTTCCGGAACCGATCCCGCCCGGGCCTTTAAAACGCTGGAACCGGTCGCCGCACCGGCCGATTCCGGACCCCGGCCGGGAAAAGTCTGCGAGCCGCGCGTTTCCATCCAGCGCGATGGCGATCGCATCACGCACCTTCGCATTCAATGCACGTGCGGCCAGGTCATGAATCTGGCCTGCCTCTATGAACCCGCCAAACCGACGTGAACAATTGCCCGGCAATTTCTGCTGCCAGCCCCGGAAGCTTTTGCCAGTACCGGACGGTTCACCGGGCAAAAAAGCCCGAAAACCGGCATGGCATACCCGCTGCTAAACCGTTCCGCGTATGGATGTGAGTCTTTATCAGGCCGCGGCCGCGATGAACGCGACCGAACGCTGGCAGGAACTGATTTCAGACAATCTCGGCGCCGCCTCCATCCCCGGAGCCCGCAAACGGGAGATTTCCTTTTCCGCCGTCCAGGCCGGCCTGGACCAATCCAGCGGCTCCAACTACATGATTCCGACCGTCGCTTCTACGATCAATTTCCAGCAGGGCGAATTGCATCCCACGGGCAGTTCGATGGATTTTGCGCTGGAAGGTCCCGGCCTGTTCTCGGTGCAATTACCCGATGGCCAGCGCGCTTACACCCGCAACGGCCAGTTTCAGGTGAGTGCCACCGGCCAACTCACCACGTCCCAGGGTTACCCCGTGCTCGGCGACACCGGCCCGATTCAACTCGATCCCAACAACTCCGCTCCCATCACCATTACCGCCAGCGGCGACGTCAGCCAGGGATCGGAATCCAAGGGAAAGCTTCAAATCACCGAATTCAACAAGCCGGGCCTGCTTACCGCCCTGGGACGGGGACTGTTTCGCGCGGACAACCCGGATCTGAAAGCCGCCGCCGGGACGACGACCAGCGTGCGCCAGGGCTTTGTCGAAAGTGCCAATTCCTCCCCCACGGCCGAAATGGCCAGCCTGATCACCGCCATGCGAATGTTTGAATCCAACCAAAAAGTGCTTCAGATGCAAAGCGATCGGATGAGCCGCGAAATCAGCGATCTGGGCAACCCCGGCTAAAATGAAAACAACTGCGACAAATGACATGTGGCAAGTGACAGGATTCGCCCCTGACACACAGATGTTTCCTTTCCCGTCACCCGCCACTTGTCACCCGTCACTCTGATTTATGCTCCGCGCCCTCTATTCCGCCGCTGCCGGGATGCAATCCCAGCAGATGAACCTGGACAACATTTCGAACAACCTGGCCAACGTCAACACCACCGGTTTTAAAAAAACCAAACTGGAGTTCCAGGATTTGCTCTACTCGACCACCCGCTCCGCCGGCGCCGACCAGGGCGGCGGCAACCAGTTGCCCGCCAGCCTGGAAATCGGCCAGGGCTCGATCCCCGTCGCCACCCAGCGCATTTTTACCCCGGGCGAATTGACGCAAACCGGCGAACAACTCGATGTGGCCATCCAGGGCGACGGCTTTTTTGAAGTGCAGATGCCCGACGGCAGCCTGGCCTACACGCGGGACGGCGCGCTCAAGACCGATTCCTCCGGCCGCATCGTCACCAGCGACGGCTACCCGCTGCAGGGCGGATTCCAACCGGTTCCCGCCGGCACCACCAACATCAACATCTCCGCCACCGGCGCCGTGACCTACACCACGGCCAGCGGCACGACCAATTCCCAACTGCAGATCGTTCGCTTCAACAATCCCGGCGGACTCGAAGCCCTCGGGCATAACCTCTACAAGGAAACCAGCGCCTCCGGCACGCCCGAAATCGGTGAGCCCGGCCAGAATGGCTTCGGCCAGTTGCAGCAGGGTTACCTCGAACTGTCCAACGTCAGCGTCGTCGAGGAAATGGTCAATCTCATCATGGCCCAGCGCGCCTACGAAGTGAATTCCAAGGCCGTGCAGGCTGCGGACGAGATGATGCAACAGAGCAATAACCTGCAACGGTGAAAAAATTAATGAGAACATCAAACGCTGAACATCGAACGCTGAACATCGAACGTTCGGTCATCCGGATCATTCGGCGTTCAATGTTCGATGTTCGGTGTTCGATGTTTTTCGTTCTCCCGGCCCTGGCCCTGGCCGCGCTTCAACTCGGCGCCGCCGATGGCCCGGCGGTCTCCCCTTCGCTCGCGGCCACGGCGGCGGCGAACCCGACCCGAAGCCTGTCCGAATCCGACGCACTGGCGTTGCTCACCGCCACGCTGCAGCGGGATTACATCAAGGACCGCGGCGACCTGGAACTTCGCTTCACGCAGACCTGGCCGGCGCCCGCCGTGCCGGACGAACCGCTCACGATAAAAATCCTGGAACTGCCCACCGTCGGCGTCACCCCCGCCTTCATCGTCCGTTTCCAGCTTTGCACCGCGCAAAAGACTCTCGGCACCTGGCAGGCCCAGGTCCAGGCCCAGGTCTGGCGCAACGTCTGGGTGGCCCATTCCACCCTTCGGCGCGGCGACCCGGTCAACGGCGCGGACGTGGTGCAGGAACGTTACGACGTGCTGAAGGTGCGGGAAGAACTCGCGGATTTTTCGGCCGGCGATCCGACTCTGGAACTGGCGGAACCGGTTTCCGCCGGCGTTCCATTGCTGGCCCGCATGATCAAACCCCGCGCCGTGATCCATCGCGGCCAGATCGCCAATGCGCTGGTCCAGGACGGCGTTCTGAGCGTGTCGACCAAAGTGGAAGTGCTCGAGGACGGGGCACCCGGCCAGACGATCCGCGCCCGCAACACCGTTTCCCATCGCGACCTGAGCGGACGAGTACTCGACGCCCAAACCATCCAGATTTCATTGTGAAAACATATCACCCATCCCCCCGCCTGTTCGTTTTCGCCTTCGCCCTGATGACGTCGCTGTCCGGCATCGGCCGGGCGCAATCCCTCTGGCACGAGGGCAGTTCCAAGCCCATGTACGCCGACAAGCGCGCGTCCGGCATCGGCGACATCATCACCATCCTGGTCCAGGAAAACAGCACCGCCAGCAAGAATAACGAGACCAAGACGGAGAAAAGTTCCAGTCTGACCGAGGCCATCACCGCGTTCCTCTACAGCCCGGCCGCCAGCGGTCTGCTGACCAAGAACGGCCAGTTGCCGGCGATGGCGTACAATTCCGACAGCAAACACGACGGCAGCGGCAGCATCAATAATTCGGAAAATGTCATTGCCAAAATCGCCGTCCGCATCGTCGACGTGCTCCCCAACAATATTTTTGTAATCGAAGGCAAACGCGAAACGTCGTTTGGCGGCGAGCACCAGACCATCATCCTGCGCGGCGTCGTCCGGTGCGACGATATCAATCCCGACAACACGGTTTTCAGCTACAATGTCTCCGATGCCACCATCCAGATCATCGGCAAAGGCACCATTACCGACAGCACCCGCAAAGGCTGGTTCACGCGGTTGTGGGACAAAATCAACCCGTTCTGATCTATGCCTCTCGTCCCGCGAATACTCCGGCCAAAAAGCACCGCCACCGCGGCGCCGGTCCGGAATGTTGAAACGGAGGAGAACATTCAACATTCAACGCCCAACGCCCAACGCCCTATCCCGGCACGCGCGATCGGGATGGAGGTTGAATGTTCGAGGTCGAATGTTGAATGTTCCCATTTCAGTCTAAAATTATTGCTCCCGCTGGTCTTCCTCACCCTGACTCTTTCCGCCTCCGCCGACAACGTCCGGGTCCGCGACCTGGTGATGGTGGCCGGCGCCCGTGACAATCAACTGGTCGGTTACGGCCTGGTCGTCGGCCTGGCCGGCGACGGCGACAAGGACCCGGTTTACACCAAGCAGACCATCGCCAACATGCTTCAACGTTACGGCATCAATGTGCCGGCCACGACGCTTTCGGCCAAAAACGTCGCCGTCGTCATGGTGACCGCCGATATCCCCGCGTTTGCCAAGCCGGGTGCGCGCATCGACGTGCAGGTCGCGTCGATGGGCGACGCGAAATCGCTGCAGGGCGGCGTGTTGCTGCAAACGCCGTTGCTGGGCGCGGACAACAGGACCTACGCGGTGGCGCAGGGCCCGATCGCCGTGGGCGGATTTGCCGCCGGCGTGGGTGGTCCCGGCGGAGCGACCACAACTAAAAATATTCCGACATCGGCCCAGATCATCGGCGGGGCGCTGGTCGAACACGAGATTCCCACCCTGATCGTCCGCGACCAGACGGTGGAACTCCTGTTGCGGGACCCCGATTTCACCTCCGCCGCCCTCATGGCGGAAGCCATCAACGACGTCTTCACCAATTCCGCCCGCGCCATCGATTCAACCTCGGTGCAGGTCCGCATCCCGCCGGGCGCCGAAAATCAGCCCGTCAACTTCATCGCCCGGCTGGAAAGCATCGAAGTGGCGCCGAACACGCCGGCACGCATTATTTTGAGCGAGCGCACCGGCACCATCGTCGCCACCGCCAGCATCCACATATCCAGCTGCGCCGTCGCCCAGGGCAGCATCACCATCAATGTGGCTTCCACCCTCGACGTCTCGCAGCCGAACGCCCTCAGCTACCGGGGCCGGACCGCGGTCACGCCCAGCACCACGACCGAAGTCACCGAAAAGAAATCGTCGATCGTCACCCTGCCGGAATTGCCGACGGTGGAAAAAGTGGCGGCGGCGCTGAATGCGCTGGGGGTGACGCCGCGCGACATGATGACCATTTTCGAAACCATGAAACAGGCCGGCGCATTGCAGGCCGAATTGATCATTCGCTGATATGGACGTCAATCCGCTTCAACGCCAGGTGGTGCCCTCGGACATCGAGCCCGAACGGCTCGCCGGCAATCCGCGCCTGACCGAGCCGCAGAAAATCGCCGAAGCCAGCCGCCAGTTCGAGGCGGTGCTGCTGCGGCAGATTCTGGGCGACGCGCAAAAAACCGTCATTCGATCGGAGTTTTCCGACCAGTCCACCGCTTCGGGCATCTACCAGGATTTCATCACCAACACCCTGGCGAACAGCATTTCCAAATCCGGCGCCCTGGGCCTGGCCCAGACCTTCGAACAACAATTGAATCGGTCGGCCGCCGAGGCAAAGCCGGATGGCCCGGCTCCCGCCGGCGCACCCGCTGCCGCCCATCATCATCCCGGTCCCTTTTCCACCCAACTGCCATGAATGTTTTGCTGACCAACCTCATTGACGCGTTACGCGAAGAATTGAAGCAATATGGTGAAATGCTCGTCCGGCTCGACCACCAGCAGACGGTGGTGATGCGCCGCCAGACGGACCAACTGCTTCCCAACGTGGCCGCCATCAATACCCAGGCCGACACCATCGCCACGGCGCGAATCGAGCGCGAACAACGTCAACGCGAAGTGGCGTTGCGGCTGGGCCTGCCGGAAACCGCCGCGTTCGCCGTCATCGTGCCCCGGTTGCCGGCCGATTACCGCCCCCTGGTCCAGGCCCTGGTCCAGGAAAATAACGAATTGCTCGTCCGGATCCAGCAACGGGCCCGGCAGAATCATCTGCTCCTGAGCCACGCCGTCGAACTCATGCAACGGCTGATCAACGCCATTTTCCCCGGCGCCAATCCGACCACTTACGATGGCACCGGCCAGTTGCCGGCCGTCGCCCTGCCGCAACATTCACTCTACGAAGCCGTCGGCTGACCCATTTATGCTCGGACTATTCGGCACACTCAACCTGGCCGCCCGGTCATTGCAAACGCAGATGACCGGCGTGGAAGTGTCGGGACAAAACCTGGCCAACGTCAATACCACCGGCTATTCGCGCCAGCGCGTCGATATCCAGACCGGCCCGGACGTCACCACGACCATCGGTCCGGAAGGCACCGGTGCCAACGCCGTGGCGATCCAGCAACTGGTCAACTCGCTGCTCAACGGCCAGATCCAGGATCAATCGAGCGTCGGCGGCTATTGGAACGCCCAGCAGAGTGCGTTACAGATGGCGCAGACCAACCTGGGCGAATTTCTCAACGGCACCGGGAGCGCCGGCGGAACCGACGGTTCTTCCACGGCGACCAGTTCCGGGTTGTCCGCCCAGTTAAGCGGACTGTTCAGCGCCTTCCAGAGCCTCGCCACGTCGCCCACCTCCATGACCGCCCGCCAGTCGGTGATCGACCAGGCGCAAGACCTGGCGATGACCTTCAACCAGGTAAACACCCAGCTCAACGGCCTGAGCAACACCCTCAACACGTCCGTGAGCAACGACGTGGGTTCGGCCAATCAACTGCTCTCGGCCATCGCCAATTTGAACCAGGAGATTTCATCGGCGGAATTTGAAGGCGGCACGGCCAACGATCTGCTCGATACCCGCGAACAGGACCTCGAAAACCTGTCCCAACTGGTGAACATCCAGACCAGCACCGGCAACGGCAATTCCGTCAACGTGAGCATCGGCGGCCAGTCCCTCGTTTCCGGCAACCAGGTGCTGGACACATTGCAAACCTACGACGCCGGCAACGGCAGGTTGCTGGTGCAAACCGCCACCGGCGGCGTGCCCTTGACGCTCACCGGAGGATCGATCCAGGGGAGCATCGACGCCCGTGACGGGACCCTGGCCACGGTTCAATCCGGCATCAACATCCTGGCTTCGACACTCATCACCCAGGTCAATCTGTATCACAACTCCGGCTACAGTCTCACCAGCAGCACCGGGGCAAACTTTTTCAACGGCAACGATGCCGGCAGCATCACCGTAAACCAGGCGCTCGTCGACAACCCGGCCCTGATTCAGGCTTCCGACACCGGAAATGCCGTCGGAAACAACAGCGTGGCGCTGCAATTGGCCCAGTTGGCCTCCACCACCCAGGGCGGTTTGAACAATGAGACCTTCAGCGATGCCTACAGCCAGACCGTTGCCGGACTGGGCAACGCCCTGCAAACCGCCAATGACCAGGTCACCAACCAGACCGCCGTGTCGAGCATGCTCCAGGCCCAGCGCGATTCCGTCAGCGGCGTGAACGTCGACGAGGAAATGACCAATCTCATGACCTTCCAGCGAGGCTATGAAGCTTCCGCCCAACTGGTGACGACGATCAACCAGATGATGGCCGACATCCTGGCCATGAAGACCTCGTAAACCCATGCGCGTGGCAACCAATTCCTACACTGATTCCATGTTGAATCAGTTCAGTCTGCTGACGGCCCGGCAAAACACGTTGCAGAACCAGGCATCCACCGGCCTGAGCGTCCAGGCGCCGTCGGACAATCCGACCGCCATGCAGGAAACGCTCAATGACCTGGCCGCCAAAGCCGCCCAGACCCAGTACAGCAACAATATTTCGACGCTGCAAACCCGGGCCGCCTCGACCTACAACGTCCTGGAGTCGCTCCAGTCGATCACCAGCCGCGCGAGTGAAATCGCCACTTCCGCCGGCAGCACCACCAATTCACAAGACACCCTGAATAATTACGCCAATGAGGTGCAACAGTTGATCCAACAGGCAGCGCAATTGATCAACACCCAGGATCCCGCCTCCGGCCAGTACCTGTTCAGCGGCAATAATTCCACCCAACCCGCTTATGCCTTCACCCAGGACGCAACGGGCAACATCACCGGCGCAACCTACCAGGGAAACATCGCCGAAGGAGCCATCGCCAACAACTACGTTCCCATCGCGCCGGGCACCTATATCACCATCGATGTCCCGGGTGAAAACACCACCAACAGCGGAACCCGCGGGTTGATCACCGACAGCGCCTCGGGTGCGGACCTGTTCAATCATCTGATCGCATTGCAAAACGATCTGACCTCGGGCAATACCACGGCCATTTCCGGCACGGACAGCGACAACCTGCAAAAGGACGAGAACAACCTGCTTTACCAGGTAAGCAACAACGGCGCGGTCCAGAACCGCCTGAATATCGCCGCCGGCTTTGCCACCAGCCAGTCGGCGGCGCTGGACCAGCAGATTTCCAATTCGTCCAGCGCCGATCTGGCCACGACCATGGTCCAATTGAACCAGGCGCAGACCGCCTACCAGGCGGCGTTGCAAAGCAGCGCCAAAATCATGCAGCTTTCCATCCTGGATTTCCTGCCGTGATCCTCCCGTCCAACCTTTTCCCGTCCCGATGAACGCACCTGACGAGGCAATTTTCTCCCGGTCGGCTGCCGATTTTGCCGGTTGGCCGGCGGCAGCTCGTCCGGGCCGGTATTTTTTCGTCCTTTTTTGCCGGTTTTCCGTGCCCCGGCAAATTCATCCGACCATGGCACATCCACTGCTAAACACCCCCTGACATGAAATGCGCCGACACGATTGAAATGGAAACCCCCGCCGCCAGCACCGGCAACCAGGTGCGATTGCCCATGGGCCTGCTCGGGTTTGAACAGATCAAGGATTATGTCCTGCTCGCGAACCCCGCCGAAGAGCCGTTCGCCTGGCTGCAGGTCGAGGCCAATGCCTCGCTCGCCTTCATCGTCATCGACCCTTTCCTGGTCATGCCCGATTATCAGCCGGACATTCCGCAGGCCGACGTGGATTTTCTGGGTTTGAAGGAAGCCGCGGACGCCGTCCTCCTCAACATCGTCACGGTCAACGGCCCGAACCAGGCCACCGTCAATCTGAAAGGCCCCATCGTTATCAACCGCCATACGCACCTTGGCAAACAGGTCATCCTGGCCAATGCCGCCGATTACTCGGTGCAACATCCCTTGCCGGTCAATGACTGATCCTTCGCCCTATGCTCATTCTCTCGAGGAAGCCAGGCGAAAGCATTGTCATTGACGGTCGGATTCACCTGAAGATCGTGCGGGTGGAGGGTGACGTCGTCAAAGTGGGCATCGAGGCGCCGGCCGATGTGCCGGTGCATCGCAAGGAAGTTTATGAAGAAATTCAGCGCAACAACCAGCAGGCGCTGACCCGGCAGAGCGCGCCGCTGCCCCGGCTGACCGGCACTGCGCATAAGCCGCGGGAAACCGGCAACCAGCCGGCGTTGCGCGGAAAAAAAACCGGCCTGCAGAAGGCCTGACGGCCCGCAGCTCGGAAAAAATTTACGCGGCCAGTGCCGCAAACGATGTCCAGTGATTATCGTCGGTCGCTAATATCGGCGAGAAACCGCTGGCTCCTTCCCCGGGCGGGCCGGTTCATCCCGGTCCGCCCGGTCATTAAACCGATCCGGGGCCGCCCGTTTGCCGGGCCTGCGGGGAAATAATCGCAAGCAACAACCTGAAAACTGGATATGACCGAAACCGATCCCGTCGCCTGCCCGATTTCCGCTCCAAACGCAATCGAAGCCTACCGGAGCTGCCAGTATGTCGAGAACGCCCTCATCTTTCATCCCCGCGCCCTGTACCATTGCTGCATCCCGGTCAAAGGCAAATTCGGCAACACGTTCATCTGCGATTATCACGGCGGGCCGCTGCCGATCGATAAAATCCTGGCCAGCCGGGAAAAATACCGCCGCGCCATGGCGGATCCCGAAGCGGCCCCGGCGTTCCTCTGTCACCAGTGCATCTACAACAAGAAACAGGCCTGGAGCCACCCGTTCCGGTTCAACAATATTCTGTTCAACCATTCGATGGTCTGCAACGTCAAGTGCGACTATTGCGACCAGCGGAATCTGGACCCGAAATCGCACCGGGCGGACTATGACATCGTGCCGGTGGTTCATCAGCTCATCCGGAATCGCTGGCTGGCGCCGGACGCGTACGTCATGTGGGCCGGCGGTGAACCCACCCTGCTCCGCGATTTCGACGAGGCGCTGACGCTCATGATGCAGTTCGGAGCGCGCAACGAGATTGCCACCAACGCGACGCGTTTTTCGCAGGCCATCCAGAATCACCTGTCTCCCAACGGCCGGCTGATCCTCAAAACCAGCGTCGATTGCGGCACGGCCGAAACCTACCGGCGGACCAAGGGCAAAGACTTTTTCGACCAGGTCTGGGACAACCTCCGCCACTATGCCTCCACCGGCGCCGAAGTCAGCGCCAAATACATCGTCACCCACACCAACATCAGTCCCGCCGACCTCGCCGGCTTTGTCGATCGGGTAAAAGCGTGCGGCATCCGCTGGGCGCACCTGGACCTGGATTTTCATTTTACGGAAAAGGACATCCAGCCGCATCACCTGGAAGCCGCGGCGTTCCTCAATTCGGCCCTGAGCGCGGCCGGAGTGAACGTGGTTTGCGGGCTGCACAGCCTGGGTTCGATACCGGACCTCAGCCAGCGCATATTGACGGCCGGTAAATCGGCCACCCCTAGCCGGCCGGCCCCGGCGCAATCCTGCCCGGCACGGAAAAACAATAATGGAAGCCAACCCGTCGCCACCGCCAGCCCTTCCATTTTCAACTCCCGGTCGGCAACGGCCACGCGGTTGGTGCCTGTCCCTCCTATTATGCCCGCACCCATCAATCGCAACGGATTCGTCCCGGCCGCCACGCCGGTTCCCGCACCCGCCGCTCCGCCCCAATCCGCCCTGCAGCAATTTTACGCCAACGCCACCGATTATTTTGCCGATGTGGTCCCGCCCCAGTTATCCGACCTGCACCTGCGCCACAGCCGGCTGGTGCCCACCCGCGATGATATCCTCCCGCTGATGCCCAAAGGCGGCGTCTGCGCCGAAATCGGCACCCAGACCGGCGGCTTCGCCAAACTCATCCAGTCCATCCTCCGGCCGGCCAAACTGCACATCTACGACATCGATTATTCCCTGTTCGACCGGGCGCACTTTGAATCCGCCCTCCGGAATGGAACCGTCGAATTGCACCAGGGCGATTCCTCCACGCTGCTGGGGATGCTGCCGGACAAACATTTCGATTTCATCTACGTCGACGGCGACCATTCCTACAACGGCGTGGTCAAGGACCTGGCCCAGGCGGCACGGAAGATCAAGGATGACGGCTGGATCGTCTGCAACGATTACACGGTCTATTCGCCGCTGGAAAAAACCAAGTACGGCGTTTACCGCGCCGTCAATGAACTCTGCCTGAGCCAGGGTTTTGAAATACTTTATCTCGGCCTGCACCGGTGGGGTTATCACGACGTGGCCCTCCGCAAGCGGGTCAACGACCATCCGGGCGGCGAACCGGCCGCCAACGAACCATGACCACATCCCGGGATCCCTCCGCCGCATTTCCTCCGTTGCCCGCCGGAACCGTCCCCGCCGGCAGCCGGCGGCTGCGCGTGTGCATCGCCAGTTGCGAGTTCATCGGCCCGATCCGGAACGGCGGCATCGGCACCGCCTACACCACCATGGCCCACTCCCTCGCGGCCGCCGGGCACGACGTCACGCTGTTTTACACCCAGGGCGCGCATTGCGAAAACGAAAATGCCGCCCACTGGGTCCAGCACTACCGCAAACTGGGGCTGAAATTTGTCCCACGGCCGTCCGATCCCCAACTGCACATCGATGCGCCGCAACTCGCGCTGCGCTCCTACGAAACCTATCGCTGGCTCAAATCCCAGAACTTCGACCTGGTGCACTTTCCGGAATGGAGCGGTGACGCCTATTATTCCCTGCTGGCCAAACACCAGGGGCTGGCCTTCGACCGCACGCAGTTTTGCATCGGCACCCACAGCCCCAACGCCTGGCTGAAACAGGCCAACTCCGAACATCTCGCCCATCCTCTCGATCTCGAGGTGGATTTCATGGAACGCCGCTGTGTCGCCCTCGCTGACATCGTCGTCAGCCCCTGCCAGTACATGTTGCGCTGGATGCTTGAAAATGGATTTGAACTGCCGGCGCGCGGTTTCGTCCAGCAGAACATTCTGCCCGCCAGCGCCCGCAACTCGTCGCCCGCCGCCCCGCTCGGCCGCCAACCGGTGAGCGAACTGGTCTTCTTCGGCCGGTTGGAAACCCGCAAAGGCATCGAACTCTTTTGCGACGCCCTGGATCGATTGGTGAAGGAGCCCGCATTGGCCGGAACGCGGATCACGTTCATGGGAAAACCGGCGGCCATCAATGGGCGCGAGAGCCGGGCTTATCTTCAGAAACGTTCGGAAAAATGGCCCTGGCCGTGGAACATCATAAGTAACCTCGACCAACCCGGCGCCATGCGTTATCTCCGCGAACCGGGCCGGCTCGCCGTCATTCCGTCGCTGATGGAAAATTCCCCGTACACAGTCCTCGAATGCCTCGGCGGCGGCATTCCGTTTCTGGCCAGCCGCGTCGGCGGAATTCCCGAATTGATTGCGAAAACCGATATGCCGGAAGCGACCTTTCCACCCGTCACCGCCGAACTGGCCGGCCTCCTGGTCCGCACGATGCAAAGCGGCATCCGGCCCTGGAAACCCGCCGTCGAAGCCACGGCGAACGAAGCCGCCTGGCTGGCGTGGCACGAAGCCATCCGCGCCGAGTCCGGACAACGGCCGCCCCCTGCGCCGCCGGCCGGGGAAAAGCCGTTGGTCAGCGTCTGCATCGCGCACTTCAACCGGCCGCATTTCCTCAAACAATCCCTCGCTTCCCTCGAAGCCCAGGATTACCCGAACTTCGAAGTCATCGTGGTCGACGATGGCAGCACCCAACCGGACGCCGTTCAATACCTGGCCGAAATCGAGCCGCAACTGGCGAAGCGGAAGTGGCGCATCGTGCGCCAGGAAAACCGGTACCTGAGCGCCGCCCGCAACACCGGCGCCCGCCACGCCCGCGGCGAATACCTCCTGTTCATGGACGACGACAATTTTGCCCGCCCGGAGGAAATCAGCACCTTCATCCGGGTCGCCCGGCGCACCGGCGCGGACATCGTCACCGCCTGCATGGACTATTTTGAAGGCAACGAACCGCCCCGGTCGAACGGCAAACCGGTCACCCGCTGGGTCCCGCTCGGACCCGACATCGCGGCCGGCTATTTCCGCAACTGCTTCGGCGACGCCAATTGCCTGGTCCGGCGCAGCACTTTCGAAAAACTGGGTGGATTCACCGAAATATACGGCGTGACGCATGAGGACTGGGAATTCCTGGCCAACGCCGCGCTCCAAGGCTGCCATCTGGAGGTCATCCCCGAGGCGCTGTTCCACTACCGTTACACGCCCGACAGCATGATCCGGTCAACCTCCACCTACCGGAATCATCTGCGCCACATCCGGCCCTACCTGGACTCGGTGCCTCCGGCGTTGCACCGGATCCTGCTGATGGCCCAGGGCGCCTGGATCGCCGAAGCCGCCGGACGCAATCGCGCCTGGCGAACCACCGAACTCTCGCTCAAATGGCGGAGCCAGTTCGAGGCGGCGGTCATCCTGGAAAAAATCGGCCAGGAAAAAGCCGCCCGGGAACAGTATCTCGCCGCGCTCAATTCCGCCACCGCCACGGGACATCCGTTCGTCATCCTCGAAGCCATGCTGGAAACCGGCCGCGCGCTGCGAAAACTGGACTCTGGCCGCGCCCGGGAAATCCTGCGCCTCGCCGTGGAGCTGGGCAATAAAAGCCAATCTCCCGAGGCCGTCGGCCACGCCGAACGGTTGCTGGCCGAAATCACCGGCACTGGCTCAACTCCCACCCGGGCCAATCCCAACCCGGCTCTAATCACTCCGGTCGTTCCGGCCAAAACCCTTCCGGCCACGCGGCCTGTCGCCAGCGTCATTATTCCCACCTTCAATAATCTTGACCTGACCCGATCCTGCCTCGAATCGCTGGCCAGTCATCCAATCCAAACGCCGTTTGAACTCATCGCCGTTGACAATGCCTCCACTGATGGCAGCCTGGAATTCCTGCGCGAAGAGGAAAAGGCCGGAAATCTCCGGCTGATCGCCAATTCGTCCAACGAAGGTTTCGCCCGCGCCTGCAACCAGGGCGCCCGGGCCGCCCGCGGCGTGCTGCTGCTGTTCCTCAACAACGACACGCGCGTCACCGCCGGATGGCTGGACGCAATGGTCCGGGCCGCGGAACGCCAGCAAACCGGCATCGTCGGCGCCAAATTGCTTTATGCCGACGGCCGCGTCCAGCACGCCGGTATCGGCTTCATCAACGGCGTGCCCGATCACCCGCATCGCCACGCCGACGCCCGGGCACCGGAGGTCAATCGGTTCCGCGAACTCGACATGGTCACCGGCGCCTGCCTGTTGATCCGGCAGGAATTGTTCCGCCAACTGGCCGGTTTCGATGAAATTTTCCGCAACGGGGTCGAGGACGTTGACCTTTGCCTGCGCGCCCGGGCCGCCGGCTGGAAAGTGGTCTACGAACCCCAGGCGGTCGTGTATCACCTCGAAGGCCGGAGCGCCGGACGTTTCAACCACGCCGGCGACAACCTCCGGATTTTCTTCGAACGCTGGGGCAAGTCGTTCGATCGACAGATGAACTTCGTCGGCCCCAAACCGGTCCGCACGGTGACCGCCAACCGCAGCCTTTTTCTGGATACGGCCGGCAGGCTGAACGTCGACTGGGTGGGATCATTTCTCGATCACGGCAGCCTCTCGCACGTCAACCGCGAATTGACCGGAGCCCTGCAATCCTCCGCGGACATTTGCCTCCGATGCGTCACCAATGGCATGCCGGCGGCGCCAGCTTTCGAAAGCCTGGCGCGGCAAATGGCATCGTCCCCTTCAACCGACGCCGCCGTCACGGTGCGCCACGCCTGGCCGCCGGATTGGAAACGTCCCGCCCGCGGCAAGCTCGTGGTCATCCAGCCCTGGGAATTCGGCAGCCTGCCGCAGCCATGGGTGAAGGCTTCCGCCGGCGTGGATGAGTTCTGGGTGCCGTCCGAATATGTCCGCCAGGTTTACATCCAATCCGGCGTGCCGGCTGAAAAAGTGACCGTCGTTCCCAATGGCGTGAACGTGGAACAATTCCATCCGCAGGCGGCGCCGCTGAAACTGGCCACGTGCAAGAAGTTCAAGTTCCTGTTCGTCGGCGGAACAATTTTCCGCAAAGGCCCGGATATTCTGCTCAAGGCCTATCTGGAAAATTTCAAAGCCACGGACGATGTTTGCCTGGTCATCAAGGATTTCGGCGGCCAAAGCGTTTACGCCGGCCAGACGTTCGAGGCAAAAATCCGCGCCGCCCAGGCACAGCCCGATGCGCCGGAAATTCTTTATCTGAACGAGGAACTGCCACCCGATGCGTTGGCTGGCCTTTACACCGCGTGTGACTGCCTGGTGTTGCCCTATCGCGGCGAAGGTTTCGGTCTGCCGGTCATCGAAGCCATGGCCTGCGGCCTGCCGGTCATCGTTACCGCCGGCGGCGCCACCGATGATTTTGTCCGGGCCGACTTCGCCTGGCGCATTCCGGCTGAACGGAAGGTTTTTGGCGACGAAATCAGCGGTCTGAAACTCACCAGTCCCGGCTGGCTGCTGGAACCCACTCCGGCCGCCCTGGGCCGCTTCCTGCGCGAAGCCTTTGCCGATCCCGCGGAAATCCGCCGGCGCGGGCAACTCGCCGCGCAGCACGCCGCTCAATTTTACACCTGGCAACACGCCGCCGTCCTCGCCCGCCAACGTTTGCGCGAACTCGCCGCAGCCGGATCGCGGCTGTCTCGGCCGCAGCCGCCCCGCCCGGCCGAAAAAACCGCCCCGCCCGGGAATCCTACCCCGCTCCGCCTGCCTCCGTGCGCGCTCGTCGGTCACCTCGCCGAAGCGCGGAATCTGTTGCGCCAGAAAAAACTCCGGGCCGCGTGGGAAGCCACGCTGGCGGCATTGGCCCAACGGCCGTTCCATCCGGAAGCCTTCCTGCTGCTCGCGGAAATCGCTTCAGCCGCCAGCGACGCTCCATCCGCCCGGCTCTGCGCCGAACACGCCCGGAAGATCGCACCCCGCTGGAAACCGGCCGCGAAATTTTTAAACACGCAGAAACATCGAACATCGAACACCGAACATCGAACATCGAAGGTGGAGTGGCTCAAGCTGCCACCGGCGATTCCGGATCACGCATCACGCATCACGCATCACGTATCCCCTCCGGATCTCTCGTCACCCGTCACCCGCCTACCGTCACGCCTGTCCGTCTGTCTGATTGTTAAAAACGAGGAAAAATTCCTCGGGCAATGCCTGAAATCCGTCCGGGACATCGCCGCGCAGATCGTCGTCCTGGACACCGGTTCCACCGACCGTACGGTGGAAATTGCGCGCGAACACGGCGCGGAAATCCATGCGTTCACCTGGGGCGACGATTTCAGCGCCGCGCGCAACGCCGCTCTTCAACACGCCACCGGCGACTGGGTGCTGATGCTGGACGCCGATGAGGAATTGTCCGCCGAAGGCCGGGAAAAACTGGCGGCGGCCATGAATGAACCGGCGGTCATGGCCTGGCGGCTGCCGATGGTGGACGTAGGACGCGAGGCCGAAGGTTGCGCCTATGTGCCGCGCCTGTACCGCAACGCGCCCGGACTGTTTTACGTGGGCCGCATCCACGAACAGGTTTTCAGCAGCATCGAAGTCCGGCGAGGCGAATGGGGCCTGGAAAACCGCATCGGCGACGCGACACTGGTTCATCATGGTTACACCGCCGAGATGATGCGCGATCGCAACAAGATCGAGCGCAATCTGCGGTTGCTGGAAAGCGCGGTGGCGGAATTGCCGGGCGAACCGCACCTGCTGATGAATCTTGGCCTGGAACTGTCGCGTTCCGGCCGGGAAGCCGAGGCGTTGGATCGATACCAGCAGGCGTTCGATTGCCTGTCGTCCAAACCGGCGGCGGAAATCGTTCCGGAACTGCGCGAGACGCTGCTCGGCCAGCTCGGCCGGCAACTGGCGGCCCGGAAACAATTCGACGGCGTGGTGAAGGCGCTGACCTCGCCGCTGGCGCAGATGAACGGCGGGTTGACGGCTTCCCTGCATTTTGCGCTTGGCCTGTCGCATCTTGAACTGAGGCAGTTCAGCGAGGCTGCCGATCAGATGCGACAGTGCCTGGCGAAACGCAACCAGCGCAGCCTGGCGCCCGTCAACCGCGAAATCAAAACCGCCGCGCCTTATCATTGCCTCGCCGTCAGCCTGGCCCGCGCCGGCGATGTCGCGGGCGCCGACCGGGCATTTCAGGACGGATTGAAGGAAACCGGCCACGACCGGCTGCAACTGGACTACGCGCGGTTCCTGGCGGAACAAAACCGGCCGGTGGACGCCTTGAAACAATTGCATGATGTCGTGGTGCAGGACGCGGCGAATTCCGCCGCCTGGCAATTAGGCGGCCAGATCGCGCTGAGCCGGCCGGAATTTCTGGAATTCGCATGCGACTGGACCGGTGAAGCCATCCGGAACGCCGCCGGTGATCCGCAGATTCCGGCCCAGCGCGCCGAAGCATTGATGTTGAGCGGACAGACGGCGGCGGCATCGGATTTGTGGGAACAAGTCTACCATCGGGCACCCCAACCGGCCGCGCTGGCGGCGTTGATTCTGTGCGAAACGGTGGAATCCTCCACCCCGCACGCGCCGGAGGACGATGCCGGGGAAGCGGCAACCAGCCGGGCCTTTATCGGGTGGTATAAGAAAATGTTGGCGGCGAAAGCGAACGGAACTCTCCTCCGTCTCAACGAACAAACCGCCCGGTTGTCCCGGGTATTGCCCGGCGCCGCCCGATTGCTCGAAGCCGCCCTGGCCGAGGCCCGGAACGCCAGCGTCGCCATGGCGTAAAGGCAGGGACACCGCAGCGCGGCATCCCTGCCTTCCTTTAAAAAACAACTTTAGACGCGCCGGCTGATTCGGATCGGGCGGCGGCGCGTTTTTTTTCGGCGAGCTTTTCCATAACCAGCTTGGCGGCATCATGCATGTCGTAGGGTTTGGCCAGGGTGCTGGCCTGGCAGCGTTCAATGCGGGTGTAATCCGCATCGCTCAAAAAACCGGACGCGAGGACAAACTGGGTCAGCGGCCAGCGTTTGGCGATTTCCTCGATCAATTCCAGTCCGTTCATGCCGGGCATGCTGTAGTCGGTGAAGACCAGGTCCACGGGTTCGGCGGATTGGTCGAGCACCTGGAGCGCCTGCTGTCCGCTGCTGGCCACGAGCACCTTGAGGCCGGTCATCTGCAGAAACTTCTGCGTGAAATCCCGCAGGAGATCCACATCATCCACCACCAGCACGCGTCCTTCGGCGCGGGCCAGGGGCGTCTGGACCGGTGCGGCGACCTGCGTGAGCTGTTCCTCGGCCAGGGGCAGGTAAAGGTGGAAGGTCGTGCCTTTGCCGGGCGTGCTTTCAACTTCGATGAATCCGCCGGATTCCTCCGCCACCCGTTGCACGATCGGCAGGCCGAGGCCGGTGCCTTTGCCTTTTTCTTTGGTGGTGAAAAAGGCCTCAAAAATCCGCGGCAAGACTTCCGGTGGAATACCGCAACCGGTATCCGCCACGCTGCAACGGGCGTAAGTGGCCCCGGGCGGGAGGCGATAGCGCGTCACTTGTTCGGCGGATGGCTTCAGAATGACGTTGGTCAGGGTCAAACGGCCGCCGTCGGGCATGGCGTCCTGCGCATTGACGCACAGATTGAGCAGGGCCTGGCTGGCTTTGGTAGGATCCATTTTCACCCGGATCGGCTTGGGTGTTGGGTTCAATTCGACGGTGACATTGCTGCGCAGGTTGCGCTTGGCCAGGTGATTGGCTTCTTTGATGACCTTGTTCAGGTCGAGCACCATCAACCGCTCATCCGAAACCCGACTGAACGAAAGGAGCTGTTGCGTGATTTCGGCGGCGCGCGCGGCGGCCATGTCCACCCGTTCCAATCCCTGAACCAGGTTGGTCCCGGCCGGCGCCTGCATCAGGACGAGGCTGGTATGGCCGCGGATGACCTGGAGCAGATTATTGAAATCATGGGCCACACCCGCGGCCAGCGTGCCGATGATTTCCATCTTTTGCGCCTGGAACAACTGATTCTGAAGTTCGTGATGCTGGGTCTGGTCGGTGATGTTGCAAATAAGGCCGCGGATCTGGGTTCCGTTGAGCCAGGGGGAAATTTTCACCAGCCAATGGCGGCCGCCGGGCGTGTGAAAATGGTTGTCCTGCGCCTTGCCGCTGCGGATGACCTCGGAAAAAGCAGCGTGAAGTTCTTTCCGGCGAATCGGATCAGCCACGTATTCGAGGAGGGGCCGCCCGATCTCCGGAGCGCCGTCCAGCCGAATACCGCCGTGTTCGGTGGGCAGATGCCGCCAGCCGTCGCTGATATGAGTCAGGCGGAATTCGCAATCGAGACTGTAAATCGCGCCGTCCAGCGACTGGAGAATGCTCTGGGCAAAATCGCGTTCGTTCCGGAGCGCGTCCTCGAGGTGTTTGCGTACGGTGATGTCGCGCTCGCACGCCACATAACCCATGAACCGGCCGGCAATATCGGAAATCGGCGAGATGGTGGATTCCACGTGATACGTCTCCCCGCCGCGGCGCACATTGACGAATTCGCCGATCCATTCCCGTCCCTGGCTCACCAATTCGCGATAGGCGTTTACCTTTTCCTGTTCGAACGGGGCGCGGAGAAAATCGTCGGACCGCCCCAGCACTTCCTCCAGCCCGTAACCGGTGATGGCCTGGAACGCGGGATTAACGAAGGTGATCCGCAGGTCGGCGTCGGCGACCAGAAAGACATCCGGCGTGGCGTCGATGGCCGTGATCAGCCGCTGGATGTGGGATTCGAGGCGAAGGCGATGGCCGGAATCCTTGAAAACAACCAGGGTAAAACCGCCCGCCAGCGGGATGATTTCCAGGTCCATGAGCGAATGCGGCGCGCCATCCTGGAGCACGAGCGCGGAATGAAGTTTGTCGGCGCGGCCGGAATGATTCTGGAGCATCCACCTCAATTTCCGGTCGGCGGGCGAGGACAGGATTTTGAAAATGGAAAAGACGCCTTCTTCCAGTTCCGGGGTGATTTTGAAGATGCGTCCGGCTTTCCGGTTGATATGCAACGCAATGCCGTCGTCGCGGCATACCAGCTGGGCTTCTTCGGAAGCGTCGAAAAGGTTGCCCCACCATTGACGGGCATAATCCTCCCCCGGCAACGTTTTTGGGCCCGACAAATCATTCATGCGACACCCACCGGATTCGATCAGCCATAGACAACCAACAACTGTGTAATCGGCTGAATCCGGTTATGGTTTAGCACTTTTTCGATAAATGTGGCGTTGAGGCGCTGGCCTTCGGGCACCAGCAGCATGCCGTTATGGGTGTAAATGCCCTGGGCCAGGACCATGCCGGGACGCAATTCGGCGAGGGCCACCTGGCGCTCCTTCCGGGGAATGACGGCAACGGCCTGGGCCCGCAGGAAAACGCGCACCGCTTCGGGATCAAAGGACGTGCCGGATTCCATCTTCACTTTCTCGCTGGCGTCGGCATCCGGCATCCGGCAGGAGGCATACGCCACGGCCACAGCCAGGAGCCGGGCCAGCCAGGGAATATTTTCTCCAGCCAGCTGATCGGGATAGCCGCTGCCGTCAAACCGTTCGTGGTGGGCGCGGATGATTTCGCCGACATGCTTCAGGTCGCTGCCGAAGGCCGCCAGTTCCTGCCCCAGGATGGGATGTTGTTCGATCAGCGCCTTTTCCGCCTGGTCCAGCGAACCGGGATCCTCCTGCCAGGCGCGAATGATCTGGCGCGGCACACCCACCAGCCCGATATCATGCAACAAGGCGCTGCTCTCCAGGACGCGCCGGTCCTCGTCGTTCAGCGACAGGATCTGGGCAACGGATTTGCAGAGCTGGCAGACCCGCCGGGCCTGGTTTCCCAGCGACGGATAGAACGTCTGCATGGTGTGCACGCAGAGTTCCATGGACCGGACAAAGTTTCGTTCCAGGGCCGAATTGACGTCCGCCAGCTGGCGATTCTGCTGCGCCACCAGCTGGACCTGCTGTTCGAGCGAGCGGTTCAACTCCACCAGCTGCTCGTTCATCGATTGCGTCGTCGCCTGGAGGCGGGCGTTCTGGCAGATCAGTTCGTAGCGTTGAACGCCGTTTTTTACCGTGGCCAGAAATTCCTCATGCAACCACGGCTTGACGATGAACCGGAAAATTTCGCCCTTGTTGATGGCATCGATGACCGTGCTGAGGTTGACCACGGCGGTGATGAGAATGCGCGTGGCGTAAGGCTGAATCTGACGGGCCTGGCCCAGCAGTTCGAGACCCGACATTTCCGGCATGACCTGGTCGGAAATGATGACGGAGAACGACTGTTTCTTGACGCAGTCCAGCGCCTCCAGGGGATCGGAGCAGCTGACGGTCTCATAATGACAACGCCGCAGCGTGTGTTGCAACGTCGTCAGGACCGATTTTTCGTCGTCAACGACCAAAATCGGATCGGCCGGAGGAGAGGTAAGTTCCGGTGTTTTCATGACCAGGGCCGGCGGTTGACGGTCAGGAGAATGAAGCCCAGCTTGCCGGGCTGGCCGATCCATAGCTGCGCTGGATCTGCCTCAGGTTCCAGCCCGCCTGCCTGAGCTGGTCCAGCTTGGCCCGCGTGGCCTGCTGAATCGCGCTGAGCAATGTCTGGTTGCGCCGTTCGAGCTGGATCAGTTCCCGGATGGTCTGATTGAGCGCCCGTTCCCGCGCCTTCCGATCGCGGCCGGCTTCGGACCATTCCTGGCGGACCAGGGGGGAAAGCCGGGTGATTCGCTGCTGGAGCTGTTGCAAAGCCGTCTGGCACGCGGAGACGAGGCTCCAGTTGCAGGCGCCAATGGCGTCGCCTTCCGCCTCAGCCAGACGGCGCCATTCCTGATAGGCTTCAGTCAGATCACGCTCGGCGTTCATGTTTGATTCAGGTCGACGCGTAGGCGGCGTTCACGGCCGATGACGGCGCGGCCACCGGCAGCGGCCACGGGTTTTGCAACATGGTGGCCCAGGCATCCCGCAACACCGTCAGATGACGGATCACTTCCTGGACGCCGGACGGGTCTTTCCGGATGTTGCTCTCCCGGAGGCGGCGGCCGAAATAGTCATAAAGCCGGCGCAGGGTGCCGGCAATCTCCCCGCCGGCGTCGAGGTTCAACGCGCCGTTCAGTTCGCGGATGATGTCCTGGGCGCGCTGCAGGTTGTTGTGAATGGTCATGTTCGCCTCCGCCGGATCGGCGAGGGAAAAGCCGGGAAGCGAACGCTCCAGCGAGAGCAGCGCGCCGTCGTACAACATGAGGATGATTTGGCCCGGCGAAGCCGTGAGCGTGGTGATTTGGCGGTACGATTTCCATGGATTTAAGGTTGGCATAGGTATGCGTAAATCGAAAACAGCCTTTGATCCGCCCACTAGCTGGACTGGCTCTGCGAGGCGTTATGGGAACGGATCGCCAATAAAACAGCGATCCGGTCCAGGACGTCATCCGGCGGATATTTCCCGTCGGAAACGAGTGCTTTCGCCCTGGCCACCTGCTCCGGTCGAACCGTCGAAAGATTGTTCAACTGGTTTTTCAACGAATCGGACGCCGAAAACGACACGGCAGAGGTTGCCGCCGGGCTTGCGGCCCGTTTGGCAACCGGCTGGCTGGATCCCGCCACCGGGGAAACCCTTCCTGGATTAAACTCAATTTCCATGCGACTTACCTATTTCTGGTCGGCAGTATTTTTATCATTCTGCCGCCTATTTGGCACATCGGTAGCTACGGGCAAAACTTTAACCGTTTCTTGCCTTTTTGGCAGCGTGGCCACCGTCCGCGCGATGGCATATTGGCCAAATCGCCGCGGCGAATGGTCCATCAGCCAATCATCTTTTGCCCCCGCCCAGGGCCAGATCCACCGGTCCCCGCCTTCGTAATGGTGCGCATCCGCGGAAACCGTCCGTTCGGACGCGTCAAATTCCCGGTCCGCCGCCCAGAGAATTAAACCGGTGCGCACGTCCACTAGCTTCATTCGCCAACCGATCGCCAGCGGCACATTGGCGCGATACACAGACAGTTCCGAGAACAGAACAGCATCACAGCCATACACCCGCTGCAGCGAATCGAGAAAATCCGCCGGCAGGATTTCTCCACCGGTCCAGCCGGTCCGGCCGGTCAGGCTCCGAAGATCCTCCGGGTTGACCGACACAATCTCGAACCGGCCGGTCTTGCCCAGTTCCGCCACTAAAATGGGCGCCAACTCGTCGCAGCCTTGTGCCGAGGCCATGGTGGTTCCGTCTCCGACCAGCGGCAGCACCGCTACGCGCTTTAAATCCGCCTGAAGATGGGGCGACAGCATGTATACATTCTGCGATTGATCGTAAGGCAGGTAGGGGAGAATGGGTCTCGGTTTCAATTTGGCCGCCGGGGCCGGACCGGAAGGCGGGGCGGACACCGGAGCGGCGGTCGGGACCGCGGCCGGACGGCTGGCCGGAGCGGGTACGACCGGGGCCGGCAATACGGAAGCCGGCGGCGGTGCGACGGGCGCAGGCGGCGGAACCGGTACTGGAGCCGGGGCCGAAATCCGGTTGGTGCCCGCCACGGGCACCGTGACCGACAGCGGGCGGAGGGGCCGCGGCGGAAGAGCCGGGACGGACTGGTGCTCGACGTCCCATTGTATTTGCCGCGGCGTCTGGGCCGGGACGGTAAAGGCCGCCCCGATCGCGAGGAAACCAAGGATGGATGCAACCTTCCCCAATTGCCGCCTGAGGGCTTCAAATGATACGGCTTCAGAATGGGAAACGGCCCGGGACATGACGTTTAGAGCGATCCGTTGGTGATCTGTTCCGACAGGTAGGTCAATTCCTGGTTGGCCTGCTGCTGGGCCTGTTCCATCGCCTGGAATTCAGTCGTCCAATGGGCGGAGTCGGAAGTGATCTTGGTTTCCAGGTTGGTGATTTGCGTCCCGAGGTTGTTGTATTGCTGGGTCAACGCCGCCTGATGATTGGTGAGCTCGCCATCGGATGCGGTAAGGCTGGTGACGTAATTGTTCAACTGGGTGGCCACGCCGTTGGTTGCATCAGCGAAAAATGATTGGACGGCGCTGAGGTTCGACGCCAGTGCGTTGTTCAGAGTGCTGGTATCGCTCAACGACAGGGTATTATCCTGGCCATTGCTCTGAATCCCCAGATCGCCCAGGGTCTGGATCGGGCCCGTCAGGCCCGAGCCCGCCACGAAACTGAGGGAGCGCAGGCTGGACACAATGTCGTCGGCGGTCTGGTCGCCGGTGAGCGTACCCGGCGTCACTGTGCCGTCGGAACCGGTGGAAACAATTTGCTGGCTGCTGATGTAGCTCTGCACCGCATTGTAATCAGTGACGAACTGCTGGATGGCGGAGCTGAGGCCGCTCGTATCGCTGCCAACCGTCACCGTCGCGGTTCCCTCATTCAGCGCCGTGACCGAAAGACCCCGGATTCCGGAACTGGCCTGGGTGATGGTATTGGATTGGCTGACCAGTTGCTGGTTGCTGTTGTTGAGGGTGTAAAGCAGGTTCTGGCCGCTGACAAACTGGCCGCCGGAAAGACCGGTGGCCTGCAAAAAGTTGCCGGTGTTGTCCTGCAGGGAAATCCCCACGTTGCCGGTGCTGTTATTGGTCAGGACAAAGCGTTTGTTGATCGAATCAAACGAGGCGGTAACCCCGGCGGAGGAACTGTTGATCCGGTCGAGCACGTTCTGGATGCTGTCATCGTTGACATTGTAATTGATGGTCACGCCGTTGATGGTGAACGAGCCGTTGCCAGTAACCGGATCGCCGGTGATGGCCTGCGTCAGGTTGGCCTGCGTCATACTCATTCCCAGTTGCACGGAGCCCAGGGCCTGGGAACTGCCGATGCTATAGGTCTTGATGTTTGACACCGGGTCGGTGGCAGAAGTTTCGTTGTCGTTGAACAGTTGGGCGACCTGGAGAAAGTTGCTCGTATCCGCCGCGCTGCCCAGGGTGATGGCGCTGCTGCTGGAAAGCTGGATGGTATCGGAGGCGGAATCGTAGCTGGCGGTAACGGTGTTCCCGGTGGCCTGGGCAATTTTATTGAAAACGTCCTGCAACGTGTCGGTGGAGGCGATGTTGATCTGGGCGCCGTTGACGGTGAAGGTGCCGGCCGTCACGGTGGTGGAAAAAGGAGCGGTGCCGATGGTCACATCGTTCGGGTTCCCGTCCGGAACCAGGATCCGGTTGAGATCGGTGGTGCCATTGATGCCGGCGGCGGTGGCCAGTCGGGTGATATTGAAGGTGAAGCTGCCGGTGACGGCGCCGGACGCGGTGGCGGCGGTGGCGACGGCCGAGTTGGAACTTTGCGCCGTCGCGCTCTGGTAAAGTGTGGGATCCTGCAGTGCCTGCAAATCCGCCTGGAGCGTGGCGAGATCGTTCTTGATGGTGGTAAACGCGGTATTCTGCGTGTTGAGGGTGGTCTGCTGGGCTTTCCATTGCGTTTCCGGGGCGCGTTCCGCCTGGGCCAGTTCCTGAACGGTGTTTTGCCAGTTCATGCCGGAAGCCAGACCGGAGATGGCCAGGCTGGAGGCCAGGCTCGTCGGGGTATTGCTGGCGGAATTGCCGATGGTGGACAACGCACCCGAAGACAGGAGCGACGACAGACTGGAATTGGTGATGGAACTGGTCGTTGACATACTGTTTTTTCTTTCCGTTCAATGTTTCACTGTGCCCGCGGTCCGCTCACCGGTCTTTTCACGACGAAAGCTCGGACGGCGCACCCGCGCCGTCCGAGGACTTCGCCGATTTACAAACCTGCTGATCAGCTCAAGAGCTTCAGCGCGATTTGCGGCAGGGCATTCGCCTGGGCCAACATCGCCGTGCCGGTTTGGACGAGGATGTTTTCCTTGGCGTAGTTGGTGCTCTCCTCCGCGACGTCCACATCCATGATCTGGCTGTTGGCCGCCGAGAGGTTGTTGTTCAACGTCGAGAGCTGATCGCTGTAATCCGTCAGCGTCTCGATATTGGCACCAATATGCCCGCGATCCGTCGCCAGTTGGGTGATGGCCGTGGTCACTGCCGCCAGGGCGGTGACGGCCCCACCGGTGGTGGCGAGGGACTGCGTGCTTAGGTCGTAGGAGGTGCCGGTTCCGACATGCACACCCACGTTGCTGTACGGGTTGGACCCGTCGCTGTTGACCGTCACCGTGAGCGTGTTGCCGTCGAACAGCGTGACCCCGTTGAATTGCTGGCTGCCCACATTGTTGATGTATGTGGCCAACGTGTTGAATTCGTTTTGGTACAGGGACCGGTCGCTGTTTGATTTGGTCACGTCCTGGGCTTGCACGGCCAGTTCGCTCATACGATTCAGGGCGCTGGAAACCTGCTGGAGGTAACCGTCCTGCGTCTGGTTGAACGAGATGGCATTGCCGACGTTGTTCTGGGCCGCGGTGTTTTCTCCCATCTGGGCCACCAGGTTCATGGAGACCGCCAGACCTGCGCTGTCATCCGCCGGCGAAGTAATCTTCGAACCGGAAGACAAACGGGCAAGTGAAGCGCTCAATGCGGAACTGGTTTTTCCCAGCAACTGCGCGGTTGTTTGTGCCGATATGTTTGTATTTATTACCATAACTGCTGACTCCTTCCTTGAGTCACCCCTTGCGGGGATTTATTCACGGCATCCCTGCCGTGAGGTGGACCTTTTCCGGGGGCGTTCACCTGTTGTTCCCCTCCGGCCGTTGATGGTCGCCGGCACCAGTTTCCGCAATGGTTATCGGCCCCCGGGGCCGAAACTTGAGTTGCGAAATCGGATCGGCCGGAGCACTCCCAGCCGTTCGGCATCGGTTTTTCCCCTGATTTTCAAGCGGATCAGGCATTTCTTCCGGGCCAACAGCCGGACCAGGACCCCCGCCGGCAGCGCAGAGATGAACCGGGTCGGGCGTCTTCCGGCAACAAACGTGGTCGCTGGACGTTCACTGCGGGAATTCGCGAATCGGCTGCGGCGGGGGGTCATTGATTGGTCTCGGCGTGCGGTCATGGCTGGCTCCTGCTGGATTACGCGTGGGTAAAACCGAAAGTGTATTGGTTTAGTTTACCGGAGGGGCGTTGCCCGGACGGCCTCGGGGGACCGTCCGGGCCCGACTAACCTGCCGGACGGATTTTAGCTAAGCAGTTTCAGAACCGTTTGCGGCAGCGCATTGGCCTGGGCCAGCATCGCTGTGCCGGTTTGCACGAGGATGTTGAATTTGGCGTAGTTGGTGCTCTCCTGCGCGACGTCCACGTCCATGATCTGGCTGTTCGCCGCCGAGAGGTTGTTGTTCAACGTCGAGATCTGGTTGCTGTAATCGGTGAGCGTCTCTATGTTCGCGCCCAGGTGCCCGCGATCGGTGGCGAGTTGCGTAATGGCCGCTCTGACGGCTGCCAGGGCGGTGACCGAACCACCGGTGGTGGCGAGAGACTGGGTCGTCAGGTCGTAAACGCTGCCGTTGCCGAGTTGCACGCCGACGTTGCTGTAGGGGTTGGATCCGTCGCTGTTGACCGAAACGCTGAGCGTGGTGCCGTCGAACAGTGTCACGCCGTTGAATTGCTGGTTGGCCAGGTTGTTGATGTAGGTGGCCAGAGTGCTGAATTCATTCTGATACAGGGACCGGTCGCCGTCCGACTTGGTGACGTCCTGGGCCTGCACCGACAGTTCGCTCATCCGATCCAGGGCGCTGGAAACCTGCTGGAGGTAACCGTCCTGCGTCTGGTTGAACGAGATGGCGTTGCCGATGTTGTTCTGGGCCGCCGTATTTTCCCCCATCTCGGCCACCAGATTCATGGAGACCGCCAGGCCCGCGCTGTCATCCGCCGGCGAAATAATTTTCGAGCCGGAAGACAAGCGGGAGAGGGATTTGCTGAGTTGTGAGGAGGATTGCATGAGCAGGTAAGCGCTGCTCTGCGCCGACAAGTTAGTATTGATGACCATAAACTCTTTCCGTGAGTCGCCCCGTGAGGGGCATTGATTTTGCGCGGCGTCCTTGCCGCGGGTGCCTCGATTCAAGGGTGAAGCACCGTTCGCCCTGTCGCTCGGCCCGGCGGCTGGCCGCCGGGCTCACGACAACCCGTTCATCGGAAGAAAGTCCGCCGACTTGAGAGAAAACCGAGAGCCGTCGGCGATCCCTGACCGGCCAAAGAAAAGCCAAAACGGCATCTCGGTCTGGAGATCGGGCAAAATGGGAGGTTTACCGGTCAGCGCCAGCGGGGTGCAGTCGTTGAGGCAAACAAAAAGCCGTTCCGCATCGCACGTTAAGACGGAATTACGGGAACGCCGATGAACAAAGGCGTTTTTGACGACGGGCGACTTTTCCGAACAGTTTCCGAACACTTCCCACCACGTAGCTAAAGAAATCCGTTCTGTATGCTACGTATGAAAACAAACTATATTGAGGTCAGAAAAGGCGGCAATGTCAGGGTCAAAATTTACGCCACAACGACGACAAAAAACGGCCACACGTACACCGAATACAAAGTCTGCGATTACTTCACCGTCCCCGGTAAACGCAAATTCTGGGGATTCGCCGACGAAGCCGACGCCCGTCAAAAGGCCACCGAGATTGCTGAATCAATTGCCGGGGGCCAAAAGGAACCGGCTCCATTAACCGAATGTCAAAGACGTGAATTCTCCCAGGCGGTCGACCTGCTTCGGCCTTTGGGATTGGGCCTTAAAGAGGCCGTGAGCCTGCTCTGTGAGGCGATAGACATCATCGGCGGTCAGCCGGGTCACCTACGGATCGCTGCCCAATTCTACAAAACCAACCGTCCCGACAAGCCATTTGAACCGAAACGAGCAGATCATGCCGTTGCCGAGTTTCTCACTGCACAGAAGCAAGCTGTGTGTCAGCGGAGGTACCAGGCACTTGACTGTTACCTGAACCAATTTCTGGAGCAGTTCAGCACCAGGACACTGGATACGATCAACAAGGGGGATATGGAGGCGTTTTTGGAGAAAAAAACATGGGCACCTAAAACCTTCAACGACTTCCTGGGCATGATCGGGCTGCTGTACAAATACGCCCAGAAGGGCTACCGGAACTGGGTGCCTCCGGGTTACAATCCGGTGAAAGATGTTGATCGTCGGCCAAACGGCGAGGGAGACGTGGAATTGATGGAACCGGAACAGGCCCAACAAATGTTTCAACGCATTCACCCGGACTTAATACCATTCCTGGTGCTGTGGTGCTTCACGGGTTGCAGAAAAGAGGAAGCGGCTCGTGTAACCTGGCCACAACTAAATTCGGCTTTAAAGACCGGCGAGCTTGAGCTGCGGAAGGATCAGACCAAAAACGGTCGAGCCAGAAGAAAGCGCGGCGCACGCAAAATGCCGCTGTTGAAAAACGCCGGGGCATGGCTCGTATGGTGGCTGCAAAAAAATGGGCCGAGGGATTCAGGCATGGTTTTGCCGCTTCGCTGGAACACCTTGAGCCAACTGAGCGATTTACCGAAATTCATCCGGCGTAACACCGGCGTAATCTGGAGGGAAAACGGCCCGCGAAATAGTTACATCAGCTACCGCTGTAAAATCACTGGCAACGTCGTTGATGTCGCCGACGAGGCCGGTAATAGCCCTGCAAAGATCGAGAGGCATTATCGTGCGAAATCCGTGGCACTGGAGACCGCACAGGCTTGGTTTGCCATCATGCCGCCCGCTGATGAATCCTTCGTCCTTCCACCGAAGCCGGAAGCAGCAGCAGAGCCGAAATTGGCCATTCCAGCCACTGAACGGTTCGCTTTCGCTAACAACTGAGGCCGGGATGAAGACACGACCGCCGAGGGTTCAAATCCCTCACCTGACAACCGGGCCAGACTTTGACGATGAACCTGGCTATTACAGCGATATTTATTATCCAAACCTGTTGCCCGGTGAATCGGAGATTGCTTATCGGCTGCGGCACGCATTCACGAGTCCGAGGTATGCCATCAGAAGTATCGAGCTGATGGAACCGCACCCCGTCTGGGTGGTCCGCGCCGTCTGCAAAGATACCCGGTGCATAAGCGATCATCGGCTGTTTTTTCGACACGTCCGAGATGTGCTGCGCCAAGCAGGATTAAAGGTTAAAAAGGATGAGTTGACCGTTGACCGGACTGGCGACCGGGTTTTGGTTACGCTCTTGTGGCGGAATGTGTCGATGGAATGTGTTGAAGTAAAGCCCGTGCTGGAGGGCGAATTTGATCCAATTCCCTGAAGGGCCAACGTGAAAATAGCGATACCATCCTTAACAACCACGGCGTATTTGTCGAAGACGGGTTATCTTCACGGACTTCAATGCCCAAAACTGCTTTGGCACATGCGGAATGCAACGCACCTAATTCCAGCACCAGACCAACAAACCCTTGCGATTTTCGATGAAGGCAAGAAGGTCGGTCAACTGGCCTGGCAGTTGTTCCCTGGCGGAATCGAAATCCGCGGCAACGCCTTTGACGAAGCGGTTGCCCTATCGGAGCAGGCCATCCAGCAGCGACTCCCGCTGTACGAACCGGCTTTCGTTTTCAATGGCTGCTGCGCTCGTGCGGATATTTTGGTTCCGGCTGGCGGCGACGGTTGGGATTTAGTCGAAGTAAAATCCACAACCGGCGTGGAGGAAATCTATCTGCATGATCTGGCATTTCAAACTTACGTGCTCGCCGGTGCCGGATTGAAAATCAGACGGTATGTGCTCGCTCATATCAATTCTTCGTTTGTAAAGCACGACCTCATTGATCCTCACCAGTTTTTCATTCTGGAAGACGTAACGAGCCAGGTATCGACGCTGAGCCGAAACATTGAGACCAGGGTTGACGAAATGTTTCGCACTGTCCGCCTGCGACAGGCCCCAAAAGTCCAGATCGGACGACAGTGTGATCACCCGCATCGGTGTCCGCTCCATGACACATGTTGGGGCTATCTGCCTGACGGAAACGTGACCGAATTGTACAGAGGCGGTGCGAAAAGTTTCCGATTGCTGGCCACTGGAATCACAAAGATTGCCGACATCCCGGACGATTTCAAACTCACGACCAATCAGAGTATTCAAAAGCAGGTAGCAATAACCGGGGTGCCACACTTGAACAAACCGGCGATCCGGGCATTTTTGAAACGGCTAAAATATCCAGTCAGCTTCATCGATTTTGAATCGTATGCGCCAACAGTTCCATTGCACAACGGAACACGACCGTACCAGCAAATCATTTTCCAATATTCTTTACACGTCTTACGCTCACTGGGAATGAAACCGGAGCACTTCAGTTTTTTGGCGGAAGGAATTGGCGATCCACGCCCCGAACTCATGCTCCGCCTGCGGGAAATGTTGCCAACAAGAGGCAGTGTCACGGCATTCAACTCGATCTTTGAACTGGCACGGCTCAAGGAGTGTTCTGAATTGATGCCCGAATTTAAGCCGTGGGTGGACGATATTCGGAGCCGGATGGTCGATCTGCTGGTGCCATTTCGGCGGTTCTACTTTTACCACCCGAAACAAAATGGCTCCTGCTCGATGAAGCAGGTTTTACCAGCAATGGCCGGAAGAAATTATGACGATCTTGCGATCCGAGACGGGACGACCGCGAGTTTGCAATTTATGCGGGCAACGTTCGGTAATGTGTCCGAAGCGGAGCGCACCCGGATCAGGGACGATCTGCATCGGTATTGCCATTTGGATACGTTTGGGATGGTGGCAATTACTGGGGCGTTGCAGAAGATCGTTTCTGACTAAGCTCTCGAACGATTGGAAGGCTTTCACGTTTTCAGATTAAACGATGTTTACAAACATGCCTCTTGATTGATGGGGCCTTGACTTCCTCGCCTAGCAATGGCTGATTGGTAACATGGACTTTGTTGAACATTTACGGCGGCAAATCAGTTTTCTGGAAAATTCGTCCAGTGCCTTCGATGCTGGCTACCCCGAAGAAGCCCTCCGAATGGCGGTCAGCTTACGAGTTCTGTTCCACGACACGCCCAAAAGTACGTCGTTGCTAACGCATCTTGGGGTCAAAGGCTCAGCAAAGGTCCTCAGCACCTTCGAGCCGATCAAACAAGAGCCAGGCGTCCTAATCGCTTCGATTCCAATTTGGGTGGACAGCACTGGCGACCGCAAACCGCCATTGGGTGATGGTTGGCACAACGAGTTTGTACCTGTAGATGAATGGTGGACACAACTCGTAATGACAGGGAACAATGACCTTTCACGGAAGGACATCATTCTGGCCGCTGCCAATCAGGATGGCGGTGCGCACGTCGATGCGAAACCCGGAAAAGAAGCTCAAGAACTGATCAGTGGTGTTGGAACGCATACTATTCGCATCGGTGGCATGGAGAAAAAGACCGTGTTGGATAATCACCATTTTTACTTGATCAGGCAGTTCACCTGCGAAGTGCTGAACAGCCCGGATGTTAAGAACCTCGATCTCTGACCTCCGTGGCCGTCTTCTTACATGGCCCGCCGCCCAAAGCGCCATTGGCCCGGACGGCGGCAACTTTTACTGCTGATTTCACCCGACCAGCTTTTCGGCCAACCCCACCAGCCGCGAAACCTACCCAACAAGCTCAGACGTTTTGCATAGGCAATCAGTTTCTCCCCGCGTCCGGTTTGTTGTTTGCCCCCGACTCCAAGTGAAATGCCCAGTTCTTGAAAAAACGCTTCGGCCAGCGTACCTGTAGCCGTCTTTCCATGGCACCGAAAAACAGACCCCGAACCAGGATTTCTTCAACTACCGGCAAAAGGATGACGGCGGCCAAGAATGCAACCAGGGGGTTGGCGGATTTGAACAATACCATCACCTCTTGGGCCGGGGCGGGTTGGTGCGTAATCCGTTCCATCAAACTCGAATACGCCCAATTAAACAGCCACACCAAAACCAGCCCAAGCAGGCTCAACCAAATCGTCTTTTTCGTTCCCAGATGCAACGGCCAGGCAAAGGGCTTGCCCCAAGGTTGCTGTCGGAATCCGACCATCCCCACCAGCAGCACGGGGATTCCGGCCAGGATCACGCCAGCCAAGACAGATTCAGCAGGTTTGATCTGGGAAAACAACCCCAGAACCAGGAGGAACGCGAGCTGCCCTTCAACATAAATGGCCAGCCAAGCCAGAGAAAACCAAATGCCGGGAAACGCCTTGGGGCGAACCAGAAAACTCAAAGGCAGCAGAAAAGCCAGCCCCATCAGGTAAACCAGCATCGCGGCACACCCTACGATGGCAAAAGCCCCGGGAAAGAGCTGGCAGGCTTTTTGGTATTGGAATAACGTCAGGTAACACCCAAGCAATAGCCACCGTGCTTCCTGATTGTCCTTATTGATCGCGCAGACATTTTCAAGAACGGTGACGGCTTCGTCGAAGCGTCTTATCTCCACCAAGCTGAACGCACACCGGCAGTAGGCATCTTCGTCATTCGGGTCGATGGCTATCGCCCGACGGAACGCCTGGATCGCGTCCTCATGGCGGTTGAGCTGTTCCAGACAATAACCCAATTGCTGATAGCAGTAACTATTGGTGGGATTAAGAGTGAGAGCGTGTCTAGCCGCACTCATCGCCTCGTCATATTGCCCCGACCGAGACAGAACAAAGGACAACCAAGTGAATCCTTCCGCATCATCGGGACGAAGCGAAATGTATTGTTGTATGCAATGGATCGCCTTGGGAAAGTGATTAGCCGAAATATAGACCCTTCCCAGAACGAGCCACCAATTCGTGTGGCCGGGCTGCAAAGCCAGCGCCTGTTCGAGGTTTGTGATCGCCTCTTGGGTTTGGTGCAAACGGGACAAAGTTCTCCCCAGACCTGCATACGCATCCGCATTGGTGGGATCGGCGACGACGGCTGCCCGGAAGGACTGCTCGGCCTCCACATAATTGTTGGACGAAAACTCACTCCACGCGACTTGAAGCTCATTGGTTGGGGAAATGGCATTCGTGCCCTGACCGTGCAGTGTGGCCATCGAAAACAAACAGAGGAGGCCAACGCGCAGGACAAAAGAGATTGCCTCGACCCATTTGAACATGGTCTGAATCATTTTAAACCGTCCCGCTTATTGCAAGCGCCCGGTTTTCTCCATTCAGTGGCTCTCGGCCCGAAATCCGCCCCATCTCCGCCAGGATTGCCCGCTTCGCTCTTTGCTGGCCACACTCGAACCATAAAGCTCCGCCCAAGTTGGAAATCCAAACCCTGAATTAGGGCGCGTCATGGCGTTTCAATCTCCGAAACATGCCAAACAACAATTGGAACAACAAACCAAGAACCACGCCAAGGCAGGAAAAATAAATGGCTTTCAAGATTCCCCAAGGGCATTTGCTCATTTGTCCGACGAGTCAGAAGGGGAGCTAAACTTTCTTGTGATATTGATACGGTCTGTTTTCCCCCCTCGGTTGATAGGTTGTCCGATTTGAACAACCTTGGTCGGTTTAAAGAAAGTGGCCTCATACGTTTCGTTTTCAGGAATTTTCAAATGCTTTCGCAAGGCGGAAATCAGCTCTCTAATTGTTGAGATTTCAAGACACTCTTCGGGTAATGCGCCTCGTATTTGGAGTTTGATGTGGTTTTGACAAGGGAAATGAATGTCAATCCAGCCATGTTGAGTCCCAACGCTTACAGCAAACGATACGCTTGTAGGCGTGCAAAACGCGCACGCTAATTCGGATTTGGCCACCGAAAAGCGAAGTCGCTGGATACCCAGTTCTAAGAAATTCATAGTCCAAATTTTAACGGGGGACATATCCCCACTGTTGCAGAACTGCTGCCGCGTTCTGTTCCAAAGTGGGAACCATCGTACGAGGAATTGGCTGCCCGATCAAGTCTGCTCTTTGTATTTGGCTCCAATGTACCAATTCTTCAGAAATTGTACCGAGGTTGGAACCGCTATAAAGTGTGATTTTGTTTTCGACGGTATTGAAAGTACCGAGGACTTGGTTTCCGGCATCGTTGAAAACCGTGAGGTCGCGTTGTAAGACAAGTTGTCCTCCACTTTCAATGAATTGATCATACAAATTACGATTTAGTTGAAGTATTGTCGAGCGTGAAACTCCAGCACCCAAATTATATGTCTGAGCCAAAGTCGTATCTGTAGCTGTAGTTGGGAGACCGACATCCTCCACTGCCCCTTGGAGTCCGCCAGCAACGAGGGTTGAAATCCCGGCAGCACGCGCTATATCTTGTGAAACTCCAATGGCGACATCCCAACCGTTTTGGGAATCGTAAGCAGCGTAGGCGGTTCCTTGACCAAAGCGCAGTAGGTCTCCCATACCACCAACAATCGAAGCTGCCATGTAAGCGCCGAAATTGATGGTCGTGGAAGTCGTCGAAACTGAATTAAGCGGATTGACAATGTTCCGGCCAATCCAAGTAGCGGTGGAGCCACCCCACCCCTCAATTGCCCCCAAGCCAAATGGATCAATCAGACTGATAGGGTCACCATTGGCATAAGCATACCAATTCAACCCACCAGAAAATCCAGAAGGATCAGGATTGATAAACCGACAAATGAATGGATTGTAATAACGCGCCCGCATGTAAAGCAGGCCGTTGGCGTCTGTCATGATGCCGTAGCGGCCATTGAACAGGAACGGCGTGTCATTCGTCCCGCTGCGGTAGGTCGTCGTTCCGTAGGCTGAATACTCAATCCGGTCAGTCACATTGCCATTACCATCCGTGAGCGCAACCGACGATCCTCGCAAGTCGTAATGATACGTCAGGGTGTTTGTGCTCGTAGCGGTTTCCGTCACCTGGTAAAGCAAGCCCGCTCCATATACGTAATAATTCGTCGCCCCATTTTGAATGCGCATCAACACCTGTGGCAAAATGGCATTGGGGTTTACCACAAACTTGGCGACGTTCGCGCCGTTGGTGATGGCCGTGCGATTGCCTGCGGGGTCATAGGCATAGCTCAAACCTCCGGCGCTCAAAAGTTGGTTGCGAGCATTGTACGTGTAGGTGGCAAAAGTGCTGTTGGTGAGCGGGCCGCTCGTCAAATTCCCATTCGTGTCCACCGTCACGTTCTGCCCGTTAAACGTAAACAGCCGGTTATCATCGTCATAAATCATCGAGCGCGTTGGCAGGGTCACTGCGTGGGGCAAAGGCCCCGTAAATTCCCAGGCCACTTTTCCGGTGTTGGTCCAGTTCAGCGCAAAGAACGCAATCGGCATTTGGTTGGTCAACATCTCCACGATGTTGGTCGGCTCTCCCATAGTATCGTAGTTGATTATTCGTTGCGTCCCGTTTGGCCGGGTAATGGTTTTGATCCGCCCGTCCAGATCGTAGCTGATTGCCGTTTTCCGACTCACCCAATCGGTCACGTTGGTCAGATGATTGTTGCTATCGTAAAAATACGTGACCGTTCGATTGCCTGGATAAATGAGATTCGTGACGTTGCCATTGGCATCGAAGCGATACTGAATTAAATTCCCATCGGCGTCCTTGTAACTGCTGACGCGATTATAGGCATCCATCGTCCAGGTATTCGTTCTCCCGTTTTCCACAATGCTGGTTGGATTGTTGTTCGCATCGTATTGAAAAAGCGTCGTGCCCACGTTGTCCGTGCGATTGGTCAGACGGCCTTTGGGATCATAGCCTAATGTCGTCGTCTGCCCGCTTGGATCAATTGCCGATTGTAGCAAGCCCTGGTGGTTCCAGACCTGTTTGATCTGCCGACCCAACGGTGTGATGGTGTTGGTCAGCCGGTTTGCCCCGTCGAATTGAAACTGCCATTTCTTGCCGTTACGATTGGTAAGAATGATTTCATTGCCAGCACCATCTAAAGTGCGGAGAACGGTGTGACTGGCGTTATCAGTCAATTTCGTCAATTCGCCCCGCGCATTCCAAGTCTGAGCCGTGACTTCCTGCGCAGCGTTTGTGATCACCGTTCTCCGTCCATCAGCGTCAAGGCCGAAGCTTGTCGTCCGCGACTGGGGATCGGTAAGGCTGGTTAGCCGTCCGGCTATATCGTTGTTTAGAATCGTGGCCTGTTGGAGCGGATCGAGCGTGCGGGACAGCCAGTCACGGTTATCATAAACATTGGTAATTACCGGCGTTCCTGCTGCAATAGCAGGAAGCGTCGTTGCCAGTAATTTGCGCGTGGGACTCCAGGTGTTGATTGTGCTGAAACCGCGTGCGTCCGTAACGGTTTGCAGATTGCCCACGGGGTCATAACCAAGGATGACGGTCATATTGGTCGGCGCGATAGTATTGGTCAGTTGCCGTCGCAAATTGTATTGGAATGTGGTAATTGCCCCGCGTGCGTCGGTGTGGCTGGTCACGTCACCTTGCGGGCTAATAACAAAATTCTCAATGCCAAGGCTGCCGGGGTAAGTGATGCTGTTCAATTGGCCGTAAGTGGCATCGTAACCGTAGGTGGTCTGGCCGCCGATGTCGGTACGTGTAAAAAGTGTTCCGTCAGAGTTATAGGCATAATTCACCCAATCCCCTGCACCGTTGGTCAGGCCGGTCAGGGAGAAGTGAGTGTTATAGCCAAATTGTCTGGTGCCACCACGCGCATCCACCATTTGGACCAGATTATTTTGATTATCATAGACGAATTGATTGGTGAAACCCAAGGCATCAACCGTCTGGATCAAATTGTTATTGGCGTCGTAAATAAACTGGTTGGTTTCATTCAACGGTGAGATCGTCATGATCAGATGGTCTTGTCCATCAAAAAACGTCTGACTCAAATTGCCCAAGGCATCCTGAAAACCAACTAGGCGGGCCTTGTCGTCATAAAAGAACCGCTGTTTGCTGCCTACGGGGTCCTGCACCATTGTTTGCCAGCCTGAACAGTAAATCTGCCATGCCCTGTTCGTGTTACCTTGGGTATATTGGGTGTAAACCTGTCCAAACCCATGAGGATCGTAAAAATTGGTTGTTACCAATTGACTGAGGGCATCGCGTGTCGCGATCACTTCGTGGTCTCCATTGTAAACAAACGTGCTGATTTTACCCTCCGGGTCCGTAACTGATGTTAAATCCAGGTTGCCATCGTAAGTGTTGGCGGTATAACCGTAAGAAACTGACCGGCTCGTGCTGTCTGAAACTGAGGCCAACCGCTGCGGCGTGCCGCTGTAATTGAACGTTAGCGTACGACTTTTCCAATCCGTTATCTTTTGTGGCAGGCTGCTGGTGCTATTCAGATACATAACCGTCAAGGGCGAGTGATTGGTATATTGATCCAGGACACTAGTCAGCCGTCCCATGGAGTCGAAGTTAAACGTGTTGCCATGCCGTTCCTGGAGAACGTAATTGGTTGGTTGGGTCAACGTCCACGTGCAATTGGCCGGGGGAGTAAAGGTGCCGTTGGGTTGCTGCACAAATTGAAGAATGTCTTTGCCCATTTGAACGGACACTCCGCTTCGCTTTAATTGATCAATTGCCCATTTGGTGATTATGGCCGTGACTTCCCAATTTTTTGGGTCGGGTTGTGCTTCATTGTAAATTCCAAAGGTGGCGCAGGCCGCCACGATCATGGGTGCGGCTTGTGCGGGTGTCGTGCCGCCCAAACTGGCCTGCGGCGCGGGAACTGCCTGAGCGTTCGCATAATAGTTATTGACCCACCCCTGGCCCATGCCCGATGGATTGTAGTAACGCTGATTGCTGTTGTAGTACCGGCCCAAAGTGATGCCGCGTGGTTCGGACTGCCCCAAAGACAAATCCGTGCGATCCACTTGGAATGTGCCATTGGCCAGGTCCACCGGATCGGCTCCGGTGGCATGCAGATTGAACGCCCGACGCCGAGGTTGTGCTTGATAAACCGAACCTGCGTAAGAGGGGTTGACGGTCGCATTTATATCTGACACGATGCCGCCAAAATAGCTGCCTTGGACATACATTCCTCCCACTCCTGGCCCGTAGTGGTCGATATAACCGTAGCCACCCCAACCTGAACCACCGTTGATTACATTATTGCCGTATCCAGGTATCAACAAATAATCTCCGGCACTGATCTGGCTGTCGAATGTGCTCAAGGTACCGGAGGCATAGCCAGTCAGATTAGTGCGTACATGAGCACCAGCGATCCAATTGTTGCTATTGGCTAGATAAATGGCCTCCCCATTGGTATTGGCAAGTTCGAGCATTTTAATTGTGGAAGCTGCCGTGAGACCGCTGTTTTGCAATTGTTCAATGACCCCATGCTCCAATGCGCTCTCAAAATAAAGCGACAGACTGCTGGCCCTTGCCTGAAGGTCGGCATTGGCAGTATCGGCACCGGAGGCGGAGACGATACCGAAATGGACCATGAAGACATCAAAATAATATCCATTCCCGATCTCCTGGGCCAGACGACCCACGGTATGATAAGTCTGAGGCAGGACTCCAGCTTGGGACGCTAGAATTTGTTCGACATACGACAATTGCAGCATGTGATTTAACCCCATGATGTGCAGTGTTTCGCAAGTCTCATCAAACGAGTGATCCCCCAACCCTAAATCACGCAAATAACTGAGCCAATCCTCCCGCGCCTTTAACCGACTCCAATCCGGCTCGAACCCATACATGATGTTATAATAGTTATAATATGCAGGCTGAATGTAATTGCCGAAGATGTCGTAAGAATTGGTAGTGGTCTGATCATAGGCAGTGGTATCCACAAACACGTTGTTATTGGTGTCCCAATAGCCAACAGGATGATCCACAGAAATCACCACGTTGTTGTCGGATGCGTAATTGTCCGCAACATCGGTGTCTTCCAACCAAAGCTGCGTAAAACCATAGGGATCAAAAGTCAGGGTCAATCGTTGGCCTCCTAATTGCGGCATGTAACAAAAAAAGTTGGTACCGGAAAAAGAAATCTTGAGGGTGGACATCATATTGGTTGGCTCATAGGTCCACGTTTGGAGCGGCATCTGCCCGCCCCAAGTATAGGTGGTGAATGGCAGGCTGGTAGGCAACGTGGCGTTCGTGGAAGGCACGATCTGCCAACCACTCAAAATCTGTGACACGGTTGCGTTGGGATAATTACTCTGGATATAATTCAGCAAGTTGGTTGTGTAGCCGGTCAGAGTGCCTCGAATGGCCGCTTCGCTCATGCCGGACACATAGTTGGTCGTGTTGGTTCCTCCTGTAATGCTCATCAGCGCGTTACTTGTGAATCCCATTGCCGCCGCCAGATTGATGCCTGGAATCGGTTCGCTCACTTTGAACGATGGGTCGAGATAGTAGGTATTCCCGCCATTGGTCAGCGTCACCCATATTCGTTGAAAGCCGAACGTGTTTGCGCCCCAGATGGCGGCATCTGCCGGATAGCCTCGATACACCCGAATCAAGGTGTCAAGATAATTGGACGTGTAGGTCCAGTTGCTGTTGGTTAAACTTAATTGAAGCCAGTGATGCAGGTCTTTATGGTCAGGGCTGTCGTAGGGCAACTCCATCCAGCCGAATTGATAAGATGTATTGGTGTAACCAGCAGCGTGCAACAAGGCCACCAAAAGCGCACATTGGTCGAAGTCGTTGCCGCTTTTCTCAAAATAAGTCAGTTGCGCTCCTTTCTTCGAGCCGAAGTAGAGCACGTGCCGGATGTGGTCATGCACATAATTGAAAATTTGTACTGGGTCATCCTGCAAGCTGTCCGCCAACGCTTGAAGATACCCTGTGTTTTTCTCTGCAATTGGCATACTAGGCACGATATTTTGCGCAGTCAGCGGACTGAATTGCCCCTGGGGCTGCACCGCCAATTCTGCCTGTTTCGCTTCGATGGCATCTTCCCGCTCCGCAGGGTCCACATTGCCGGTTGCCGGTATCAACGGTTGTTGCGCCTGGCAAATGGTTGTAATCGCCAGCGAACCCAAAATCAATAAACGTAGTGTTTTCATCGATTATTTTCCCCCTAAATTATTGTGAAGCTGATTGTACGTTTCCTTCGGCATCCAAACCCACAGAACCGCTCCGTGTTCCTGAAATCTGGTCCAACCAATCCGTCAAGTTATAAGTGTAATTCAACCGTTCTGAAGGTTGCGCTGTGTTATTGGCCAGCGGGTTCAATCCCCACAAGACTTTCCATCCGTCCAGCATCCCGTCACCACTTGTATCGGGATTGTGGGGATCGGTTTTTGAAACCAGCTTTTCGTAGGCGTCCGTAAGCCCGTCAGAATCGGAATCTTGAGGGGTTCCCAAAATGAGAAAACAGGTTGTGTTCGGTAAATTCGTGAGCATGTAAGTATTGCAGTGGTAGCCTTGTCCCAACCACGCCCACGCAACATTGGTACTGCTTGAAAAATCAAGAATGGAGTTGGCGAAAACATCAAAAGGTTCGAGGTCCTGGCCACCTTCAATCGAAAATTTCAAATTCATTGTGCCATTGCCCGCTACGGTGACGACTACGTTGGTGATCCAGACGTTGGTACTGGTAATGCAGGTGCTTGTGTTCGTCACGAACAGCAAATAGCCCTGTCCGGTGACCGCATCGAATGCGGGGCTATAGGATGGAGAGGACGGAGCTGAAGAAATGTTAGCCATATAGGCCAAGTTCCACGGGTTAATCAGGTAGATATTGTCCTCCCAATTGAAGATTCGTTGAACCGTGTTGGAATCCAACGGATAATTGTATGTCGCCACAGTATTATACAAGCCGTGCGCCTGCAAAACCCCGTTGCTATCGCTGCCGATAAAAAAGCCACCCGCCAGCACGTCGGGGCCGGGATACACAGCGAGAGGTGGGCCGTTGGTGGCCAGAGCGCCGTCCACGTACAACACCGTGTTCGTGGCGCAATACGTCAACGCAATGAAGTGGAAATAATTGGTCGTCCAGGAAATTGGGGCTGACAAATACGTGGTGACGCTGCCCGACAGGTCGTTGGTCTGCGCCGAGAAAGAGAGGTTGTTGCCTCCATCATCAACGTAAAGGCTCCACCAACCATAACTCGAATCAGGCGTGTAACCACCCACTTCAATCAAGCGGCCATATTCCCCCGGCCCATTTCCGCCTTGATTGGTGCTCGCCCAATTGGGCGCAAACCAGAAAGTGACGCTGCCAACGTCAACGGTGAGGTTCGTCGCCCCGTTGGTCTCATAGACATTATATTGCAACCAGGCCGTGACATTCGTATCCACCACGAGTGACGCGCCGTTGCCGAGTTGCGAAAAATTGAGATTGGTGAACAAAACCGGCACGTAGCCCAAGTCGCTTGCCCAGTTGGTATTGTCGTGGAAAGACCACGAATCGAGCGGTGAATTCGTGGGTATCCCCTTCCATCCGGGCGGCAGTTGAGCTTGTCCGCTCACGGTGGATAATAAAATGCCCGCGATTACAAATACGCGGATCAAAATCATGATTTTCTGAGAGGAACCATTCCTTTTCGTCGTCGTTTTCATATCCCTAGTTATTTAGTCCCACCGCATTTTGCCGGTGGATTTGGTTCGTATCTTCGTTCGTGGTCTGGTCAGACATCGTCTTATCCTTTTCGTGGAGGAAAGCAAGAACAAAATAAAGTGCTATACACTGTGTCAGTTTCGCCCACTTCCTGCTTGCCTGAATAGGCATGTCCAGACCTTTGCGACATCATAAAACAATCGGCGAAGCCATTCGCCAATTCCGCAAGGCTGCGGGAATGAGCCAGGAAAAACTGGCTGAACGAGCCGATCTGCATCCTGTATACGTGGGAGAAGTGGAACGCGGGGAAGAAGCGGCAAGCATCAATGCCCTGGTGCGGATCGCCAAGGCCCTGCGCGTAAAAGTGCGCGATCTGGTTGAGAAAGTCTGACATATCATGCGCGACAGGGCGACCGGCCACGCCATTCGCTGGCTTATTTCCGTTTTGCGCCCGACCCAGATTGTTTGCCTTCTGATTCATCCCGCCATCTTTGTAACCCCTTCCCGACAGCGGACAAGTGAAAATGAGGTTACGGTTCATGTCGCGCTTTCAAGTTCGTTAACCATTTTCTTTACAGCCTCAGCCAAAAAATGATGCGCAGGCAATTTCCTTCCTGGCCGGGCGGCATCAGGGTAACCTTCCCGCCATCAGATGCTGCTCATCGCCGCCTTTTTCTGGTCGCCTTCCCGATCAATCCATCTTTCGCCATAACGCATAAAGCTGTTATCGCTCCCAACGGTGCGCTAATCGCCCAAACTATGCCACCGCAGGCTGTATCCGTAGTGTAATAAAAGATGTAGCAAAGTGGTACCGCCCATCCGATGGTTCCCAAAAATGTCAGGATCAAAAACGCTCCCCACTTCCTACTGCTCAACCAGTCGAACAGCCACGCCAACAAATATAGGATCGCAGCCCAGGTCAGGACTGCTTCCACTTTTCTGCCAAACCCGGATTTTTTGTCATCGTTCATGTTTTGCTCCTACACGAGTCTGTGAACCACATCGTTCGATGCAGGAAATCCTGGAAGTCGGACCATCGGTTGGGATTAATACTTCATTTCATTTCCCAATCTGTGAACACCACTTTCCCAATGGTGTTGTATCTGGCCCGGTTCTGTTCCTTTCGTCTGGTCAAGGCTTCGACTGTCACCGGCTCGCCAAGCTCTTTCTCCAAGTCGAGTAACCGTTGGAGAACTTCATTCAAGCGTTTTTGTTGGTTTTCATAATCCAGAAACAGATCGGCATCTGCAATTTGTTGTCTGTTCATCAGTGCCCTGGCGCGGCGGTGCAGGGCCAGGAATTTATGTTTCCATTCTAACAAAGGCTTTTGGGATTCGGCAGAAAGTGAACGGGCTGGCTCCTGGAAAACCGCTTCTGCGTAAATGTGAGCAAGGACATAAGTGTTGACCGGTTCACGGTTTAAGTCGCGCTCCAAAGGAGCAAACTTCTGCTCCAGAACGAGATTCATTTGCGTGAACGACTGGATTTTCATGTCCGGTTGTACCTGCCGCCATCACCCAACAGCAGCCTGCACAATCAGCGCCGACAAGGAGTTGCCCTCGCAGATGCGGTTGCTGTTCCGGTCGCTCGTAACATTTCGCTGCGGATCGTAGTAGCCGAGGTTGTTGCCGAATTTATCCCTTGCGACGAGTTGACGCCCGTTGTCCACGATACTGCCAATTCGGTTGCCGTTGCGGTCCCTGATGATGGATTCCTGCGCCATACCATTATTCTGAGCGTGTATGTTTTCCAAACTGTGCCAAGGGCGTTTGCAAGAGTTTCATTAGCATCGAACATATTCGATGTCAAGAGTCGGACAAACGTGGTTTCAAATATGGGGTGACAGATCGTCAAATGCTCCGGCTCATCGGTGGGAACGTCAAAGCAGCCCGCCTCAGTGCTGATTTAACCCAAGAGTGTTTAGCCGAGATGGTGGGCGTCCACTGGCAGACAATCAGTAATGTTGAAAACGGCAAATTTCCATTTCTGGTCACGACCTTTGCCAAAATCAGTCAGGCGCTTGGTATCAGTGCAAACCGGCTGCTTGAAGGTTTGCCGGAGCCGGATCGGCAGCAGATGGAGAAAATTAAGAAGGCACTGGCAAGAAAACGTCACCGAGACGCTTGAAAACAATCACGTGGCTTGAATTCAATCCCCCCAAATATCTGCCATGGTGATAACCGTGCTGCGTTACGGCCTGCATTTCGCCCCCATAAGAGAACTGAGCCAAACCCGAAAACTCACTGATTGGTGAAAAGGCCACAACAAGGTAAAACATCTCGGGATCAATACTTCAATCAAGCTACGCTGAACAATGCGCTTAACGCAATGGGTGCCTTGTTGCTCATGAATTTTCAAGAGCGGTATATCACCGTACGTCAAAGGATTCCGAATATTAGCGAGTGGAATGTTGGTCTCCATCTACAGCCACCCTCAACGCTGCTCAGGCTTCCCAGTCGCTGTTGCAGTATGTTTACTGAATTAAGTTCGCAGATTTAGAAGCATTGCCGCGCCACCGCTTGTGATACGCTTTCTTTCCATGCTCCGTCAGTTGGCAGATGTTCAAGCCCAATAAAGTTACGTATCCGGTCTTTCACGGACCGTAATTCATTTGATAGGTCTTCAAAGTATTTTGCGGAATCCATATGATGATCTATTTTTTGAGAGCTTGGCATGGCCCTGCCGACGCACTTCCTCCAGTGACTTTTGCAGCCGGTCAATAATGTGGTCCCATTCCAAGCCGTCCGTACAGTCGTGTCCCATGACCGTAGCGTTTTTGGTCCAAGAACAATCCCCTGATTGGCCGATCCCAACGGCAACATGGTAAGTGGGAGCCAGCCCACCGCCACCAGAACTGTCGGTGTGAAGCAAAACGAAATCGCTCATATAGGTGATTCCCACGCTCTCACAGCCAGTCGATTCCTGTCAACGGCGAGTTTTGCATCGCTATATGTCGGCTATTACGTGGCGCCGGTGTGAGGATCGCGCCCGATGATCCGGCAGTCGTCGCCAATGCCGCCGGTCTAATTGGCGCGTTTACATCGGTTGAGCACGTGTCGCACATATTTCATGCTGAACACCCATGATAAGCCGTCCAACGCTACACCTTGGAATACATTCTGCATTGTTTTGACCAAGGCCAAAATCAAGGTGAACGTATACGGTAGAACCTACTGGCAGTTTGGTCGAATTGAGGATCAGAAAAATACTGCGGAACCCCGATAAGCAAATTGGTTTGCAATGGCCACCAGCCAGACAGGCCGAGATTCGTGCTGCACTCGACAATGGCGGTTCGATTTGAGATACCGGTGATGTCAAAACCAAAAGCGTTAGCCTGAATCCCGAAATTACCGTCATTCATAATTTGAGGCAGGACAGTTAGGCCAAAAACCACACCACCGTTATTACCCCCACCATCCGCCGCCGTTCCATAAAGCACATTGCTGCTCAAGACAAATTTGGAATCGCACTGGAGGCCAACGACAAAATTAAAATTTTGCAGTGTAGTAAAATCCGTGCCGTTGGTCTGGATCATAAAAATTGTGCCGTAATTGGAGAGGCCGCCAGCAGCAGTCGTTCCGTAGAGCATGCTGCCGTTGAGCAGTAGGGTATTACGGGGAAATGCGCCGTCACTGTGTAGAAAATCATGCAGACCGCTAAAAGCCGTGCCATCAGTTTTCAGTTTAAAAATATTTCCGCAACCAGCCACACCGCCGCCCACCGTCACTCCGAAAAGAGTATCGCCAGCCAACGTCAAACCGGCCACTGGACATGCACCGTCACCGTTCGTACCGATTCCATTGATAGTGGGGAAGTATTTAAGAATCGTATAACTACTACCATCGGGCTGCATGGCAAATACAACACCATTGGAAGTGCCTCCGTTATAAGTCGTGCCGTAGAGCGTGCCGCCATTTAAAACCAGACCGCTGATTGGCCGGGAACCATCCATGTTGGTTCCAGCGCCGGAAAAACTCAGGCCAATGTTGTTTGTGCCAACAAATGTCGCGGAAAACGTCTTGATGACCGTGAATCCCGATCCATCCTTGTTGATTTTGAAAACGGTTCCGTTGTTGTTTGCACCGCCATATTCTGTTGTTCCATATAGCGTGTTACCGTCTGTCACCAAATCTGCCGTTGGCCGGTTGCCGTCGTAATTGGTGCCGAGGACCGTGGGCACCGTTGCCGAAAATTCGTGCAGCGTGGTGAAACCGCTGCCGTTGGTATTCATCTTAAAAATGGTTCCGTTTTCAGCAGACCCGCCGGTGAATGTCGTGCCGTAAAGCGTGTTGCCAATTAAAATCATCCCGCCACTTTCCGGGCTGCCATTTGTAAAACTATGGATAATGGCATAACCGCTACCATCGGTGTTGATTTTAAAAATGGTTCCATTGTAATTCGTGCCGCCACTGGCGGTCGTGCCATACAGGGTATTACCTTTGAGAACCAAATCAGTTAGCGGCGCATATCCATCGCGGTATTGGCTTCCGAAATTGTGCAGGATGGTGTAGACCTGCGCCGACAAAGTGATCGCACTTGAAGTCAGTGTTAGTGTCAAAATCAGGGTCAACCGCGACTTCCAAAAAGTGAACAAGTGCTTTGAATTTAGGTTCACGTTACAGAGAAAAATTTCAACCCCAGACCTAAACCAGTCAATTTACAGTTATTGTCCTGCCGTCATCAATATACGTTTAAGCACACATCCTGAGTTAGCGTCCATCGCGATTTGGTCAACGGTCCTCGATGGATGAATTATTTCGGTCAAAGCCAGTATGGAAGTGTGTTCAACCAAGATTATTTGTGGCTCCGGCTGGGATGAAATAAAGTGTCTCATCAAACGACCGTTTGTTGGTACTGCCGACCCCGGCAATGACAATGGGCTGTTTTGTATGCGTTGGTTGTCTCATAAATTCGCCTCTTTTTTTGTTGGGCGAGAGACACCCAAAAACAGGATGCCTCGCTCCGGGGTTGGCAATCACATCACCTTAATTTGCCAATCAAAAAGGCAAAATCAGCGGAGACATTTAGTTTTGGCTGGAATATTGTAATCGGGAGAGCGGACGATCAGCTTCGTCATACAAACTCCCATGCTTTGTATTTCATCGAGCAGATTCCAAGGTGTAAATCTGGTTTGCCTGCGACACCAGCTTCCGTGGGCCTTGAGGTTGCTTGTGTCGCTGCTATTAACGTTGCCCGCAGTAGCACAAGCCCAATTCACTTTCACAACCAACGACGACAACACGATCACCATCACGGGCTATGCCGGTTCCGGCGGCGCAGTGACAATCCCAAGCGCGACCAATGGCCTCCCGGTCACCAGTATTGGAGAAGCAGCTTTTTATCAAAATGAAAGTATGACCAGCGTTACAATTCCCGACAGTATTACCAACATCGGGAGTGATGCGTTTGGTGGCTGCTCGGGTTTACTCGCAGTCACGATCCCAAGCAGCGTTACCAGTGTCGGGGTCGGTGCTTTCCGATCCTGCACCAGCCTAACTGGTGTGACAATTTCCAACAGCGTCACCAGCATCGGCGATTATGCGTTTGCATCCTGCATCAAATTGGCCAGCGTCACGATTCCTGACAGCATTAGCAGCATCGGTGATTTTGCCTTCGACAACTGCTCCAGCTTGACCAACATCGTGATCGGAAATAACGTTACCAGCATCGGGGTGGAGGCATTCGATTTATGCACCAAATTGGCCAGTGTTACGATTGGTACCAACGTTACCAGTATCGGGGACAGTGCTTTCTATCTCAGCGGCCTGACCAGCGTCACAATCCCCAACAGCGTCACAAACATCGGGAACTTTGCGTTCTGGGGCAGCGGCTTAACCAATGGAATAATCGGCACCAATGTTACCAGCATCGGCGAAATGGCATTTGCTGGTTGTAGGAGGCTGGCCAGTATCACGATGCCCGATGGAATCACCAGCATCGGGGATTATGCGTTTGAGAATTGTTCCAGCCTGATCAGTGTCAGGATACCGAACAGCGTTACTGACATCCGTTCATTTACCTTTGGTTACTGTACCAGTCTGACCA